>Ga0194112_10002086_pt1 | contig 28851 bp, 25 predicted proteins | sample TA2MahC400mmetaG_FD_146191 | JGI IMG/M metagenome (GOLD analysis project Ga0194112, IMG submission 146191) | Freshwater microbial communities from Lake Tanganyika, Tanzania - TA2015016 Mahale Deep Cast 400m | ecosystem: Environmental > Aquatic > Freshwater > Lake | place: Tanzania: Lake... | reverse complement strand
GAAACCCTCAGGCGCGATTCACTATTCACTTAACTCCCCCGGCGCGGTCGATTTACTAGTTACGGCAAAAAGCGACCTTCGAATAATGTGGCCCCTCAGTGAAGAAGCCACAGGTTCCCTGTGCTATGCCTGGGATACCGGGCTTCACGCCTGCCTGGTGACCGACAGAAATCGAGAGCTTGTTGCGCTCTTCGGCTGCTCAAAGGAGCCGGATGAGTACCTCGTCGGTCAATATGCCCAGATCCAAGGTGAATACCAGAAGCTTACAGGGATTCCGACTGACGAAGTCCAGGTCACGCTCGGTATCCGGCTGTCGCTAACGAAGGACCAACCGGAGGTGACACTTGGGTTTGCGGGTTCAAACGAGGGAATTGCCGTAGCCGGGGCAGCGTATAGGTCGATCATCGGCAGTCCGTCTATTGCGCTTCGCTCGCAGGTGGCGCGCTTTCGCTCACTCGAGGAACGCTCGGTGAAGATTCGTACGCCTGACAGCGAATTCAACGAGGCCTACCGCTGGGCGCTCGCTGTAACAGACCGATTCTTCCTCGACACGCCGGGCCTCGGGCGCTCTCTTGCGGCAGGCTTCGGACCGAGCACTTCCGGCTGGGATGGCGGGCACACCATCAGTGGAAGGCCCGGATACGCGTGGTATTTCGGACGCGACAGCGTATGGACAAGCCTTGCCGTGCTCGATTATGGTGATCTCGAGAAAGTCGGGGACGTACTGGAATTTCTTGGTCGGCATCAGGATGTTGACGGGAAGATCCTGCACGAGCTGACAACGAGCGGCCACGCGCACTATGATTCCGCCGATGCTACGCCTCTCTACGCAATTCTCATGGGGCGTTATCTCCGGGCGGGGGGCAATCGGTCTCTGGCTCAGAAGCTATTTCCGAGTCTCGTCAAGGCGATGAAGTATTGCTTCAGCTGTGATACCGACGGAGATCATCTGATCGAGAACACAAATGTTGGCCATGGATGGGTAGAAGGTGGTCAGCTCTTTCCCGCGCACGCAGAACACTATCTCGCCTGCTGCTGGGGTCAAGCTCTAGAAGAGGCCGGGTACGTAGCTTCCATTCTGAGACGGAGGCGAGAATCGGCTCGGTGGCACCGGACGGCACGGATCGTCGAGGATATCCTACGGCGGGAATTCTGGAATCCCGAAACGGGCTTCTTCTATTTCGCAAAGAATGCGGACGGCACGTTCAACCGGGAGAAGACAACGTTGTCGGCGGTCGGGATATACTTCGGGTTCGGCGATCAAGGAAAACTCGGTCGGTGCCTGGCGGAATTTGCATCGGCAGAATTCACGGCGGATTGGGGGGTGCGCATTGTTGCCAGAAGCAATCCGATGTTCGTGCCCACGGGGTATCATTGCGGAAGTGTCTGGCCGTTGTTCACAGGATGGACTTCATTGGCGGAATTCGCCGCGGATAGGCCCGTCCAGGGATTTTGCCACCTGCTGAGCAATCTGATGCTATACAAGTTCTTCGCACCCGGCTATGTGGCTGAGGTGTTTCATGGACTGGAGTTCAAACTTGCCGGAGTCTGCTCCCACCAGGCGTGGTCCGAATCGATGGTGATCCAACCGATCCTGGAAGGGATGCTTCGGCTTCGGTGCGATGTTCCGCGCAGGAGACTCGACATACGACCGTACTTCCCGCCACAGTGGGATTGGGCTGAGGTCGAAGAAATCCGGTTTGGCGATCAGCGTGTCCACCTGCGTATGCGGAAGGAACACGGCGTCACGCGATTTGAATTCCGCACCTCAGGCTCCTCCCCCATCCAGATCTACTTCCAGCCGCGGCTTCCTCTGGGCACGTTTATTTCAGAGTACATCATCGGGACCCAACGGATGAAAAAGCGGTACGTTGTGCAGAGTCATCACGGTGTGCATCCTGTGGAGTTCGTTCTCGCGAAACGTTTCGACATAGCGTTTGTTCATACCGGAGGGACTGCGGTGGTTCCCCCCGCGCCACTTGCCCAACGTTCTGAGGAATCCGGCGGACTGCGGATTATCGAAGAGAGGCTCGAAGAGGGAGCATATGTTCTCATCCTGGAAGGGAAACCCGGCAAGGACTATGAGCTCGTGGTTGCTGATCCTTCGCAGACGGTGAAACAAATCGTCGGCGCGAACGTCGTCAAACGAGACGGGCCAGAGCTCACCATCGCTCTCAGGATGGAAACGCCAGAAGGAGCGCGCGAGTACACTCGCAAACAAATTCTCTTTCTCACCAAATAGAAAGCCCGGCAGCACGGATCGCTGTCGGGCTTTGTTCCTAGCTCTGGCGAAGAACGGTCGACCCTCTCTCCTTACTTCTTTTCCGGATAGAGGATCTTCGATATCTGATCGCGGCTGTCTTGCAGATGTGCCTTGGTCTCCCTGTCTGCTGCACGTGACATTGCCCCCCTCAGCATGGCGTCGAGGTCGAGCAGTTCGGCTCGGATAAGCGCCCGCGCTTCACCGGGAAGTGGAGTGGGGGGACGGATCACGACGCCGGGCGGCAAGCCGCTCGGTGGAGTGAACGGAGGTGGATTTAGCTTGTTGTCCATTGCATCGATATAGGCACGCTGGAGGTTGCGGCGATACACATCTGTCTTGACCGGATTTCCATTCAGTTCGCTCCAGACGCCCTGCCTGAGGTCGCTGAGCATTTCGCTGAGCGGGTACGGCTTCGGATTCCCTTTGGAAATCGCTGCCGTGTGGATCAGACGGGCCATGCGGTCGGTGTTGAGCAGGATGTTCAGCATCTGTCGATGCCCCTGAAGAACTCGATCCACCGCCCCCATCGGCTCAATCAGGGCAAGGATATCTGGCTTCAGCAATTCCGTTGGTGCTCGAAATGCCTCTTTCTGCAAGAACGCCATGCACTCTTTTTGTTTTTCACGGGATACCGGCGTGTAGACGACACCCTGTTGCCCGGCCACGCGATCGGTCTTGACAATGCCGCCGATGTACGAGGCAACGTGCCCCAGTTCTCTGTCACGTTGTGCAAGGAGCTGTCCGTGTACCTCGCGCAGCGTGCCGTAGTCCTCTCCCTCATTCGTCGTCGCTCCGATGAGCATATCAGCGATGCTGCCGATATTCTTCAGTCCATATCGCGTCGCGGCGACAGGATCATCTCCCATATCCTCTGTTTGCACGGTCGGGTCGTTCGGATCAGAAACGCCGAAGCGGAGATAGGGCTCCGTCTCCTGGCGCGCAGCGATCTTGCCCAACGCCGGCTTCTCTTCATCTGGTGTCTTTGCACCAATGATCGGCCTGTAGCCCCATTCCACTGCAAATTTGTCGTACGGCCCAATCATCGGTATCAATCGGGCGTTGTCCCCCGGCTGCGCTACGTAGTTGAAGCGGCCGTAGTCCATGATGGACGCCTCATTCCCGTACTTTGCTGTGAATGTGGCGCTGCGCAAACTATCGACTGGATAAAGGGCAGTTGCCTTAAAGTTGTGCGGGAATCCAAGGGCGTGCCCGACCTCGTGCGCAGCAACATAGCGCAATAGCTCGCCCATCAGGCTGTCCGGCAACGGAAGCTTCCTGGCGTGTGGATCGACATTTCCGACCTGGACGAAATACCAATTCCGCGCCAGGTTCATCACGTTGTGAAAGAAACCAATGTCCGAATCGAGGATCTCGCCTGTGCGGGGATCAGCCACATGCGGCCCGTATGCATTCTCGATCGGGGAGGGCAGCCATCGGATCGTTGCGTATCGCGCATCCTCTGAGCTCCACGCGGGATCTTCCTTCTCGCTCGGTGCGTCCTTCGCAATGATGGCGTTCCTGAATCCTGCCTTTTCGAAAGCAACTTGCCAGTCTTCAACACCTTTCTTGAGCCACGGACGCCACTTATCGGGCACGCCCCTATCGATGTAGTACGTGATGGGCTTGATTGGCTCGCTCAGCCCGCCGCGTTTTACGGCCTCAGGGTCCTTTGGCTCAAGTCGCCACCTTGCGATGTACTCCCGCCGCTCTGCACGCTGCGAATCAAAGCCGTAATCATACTGTGAATAACTGAAAAAGCCGACGCGATCGTCTTTGAGCCGGGGCAGCATCGGGACCTCCGGCAAGCGCACCATGGAGTGGTGCATCGTCATCGAGACGCTGCTCAGATTGTTCGCCTCCGGCAGTTGTGCAGCTTCGTACGTCAGTGTCGCCTCGGTCTCAATATTGGCGGGGAATGTTCTGCAGGACTCGACAAACGACCGCTTTGAATCCAACCGGCGTACCTGCAGGCGCTGCCGCGTCGACTTGCCCATCCCCATCTCCTGGACATCCGCTGTAAATAGATCCGTGACGTCAATGACCGCGTTCGAGCTGTCCTTGTTCATCGCCTGGATATCGAACGCCATGATGATGGCTGGGAGATTCGCCTTCTTGACCGCGTAGGAAACAGGAAGGCTATCCGCTGCGGCTGAGGTATGTATGACGCTCCGTATCAGGATTCGATCACCGACCCGTTCCCACTTCACGACTTGGCGGTTCACTGCATCACCGCCGTAGCCGAGTCCAGTTTGAATCTTCGCCTGATTGCTCACCAGGAGGAATTCCTTGTTGAGCTCTTTCTGCGGGATCTCGTACAAGAGCTTGTCCTTGACACGGTGGATGATGAAAACACCTGTGTCGGATTTTGCCTCCTTCGTGACGACCTGGCCGTACTGCTTCATTCCCGTTGACGGCCTCGCAGCCGTCGTGTCAGCAGGTTTTGCAGCACCCGAGCCGGAAGAAGGCCGGATGATTGCACATCCCGAAAGCAGGAAAGCAACACCGACAGCACTGAGAATGTTTCGCATGGCGGTGAACCCTTTCTATGATGCCGTTGTGAAGATGATGAATAGACGTGAGTTTGAGACTATCAGGAACTGTTGAAAGATGCAAGGAATTTGTTGTCGAACAGTGGCGCCCGGCAGGACGGTCGTTCTACAAGTCATGTCAGTAAGGTACCTTCAGCGATCCGACCCCCAACCGAACCGCGACGCCTCCCTGGTGCCCATCGGTTCGTTTGAGATACACAAGAATCGGCGGCGGGAACGAACGGGACGTTGCTGCCGGGAGCGGTTGCTTTCAAGGAGCGACCTCAGATGCGCGATCTAGAATAAAGGTTCCGCCGGAGGATCAGCTGGCGCACGGCATCGGGAACGAGATACCGAACGGACTTCTTTGCCGCAATCCTCTTTCGGATCTGCGTCGACGAGATCTGCAGCAGTGGGCCTTTGATACGAGCGAGCGGCCTGCCTCTCGGAGCGCGTGCACGCTCGAAGCCGGGTCGCGAGTAAACCGCCGGGGTTGCCAGGGAAAGAATTTCACGAGGTGATTTCCACTGCCAGAATTGACCAAGAGTGTCGCTGCCGATGATGAGATACAGCCGCGCATGCGGATGGCGTCGCTTGAAAACTCGCAGCGAGTCGACGGTGTAGGAAATGCCCTCTCGCCGGACTTCGAGATCTGAGACAGAGAAATGCGGGTTTCCCCTCACCGCGAGTCGCGTCATGTGCAGGCGATCGAATGCCGTGGAGGCGTGATTTCCCTTCTTGTGCGGTGGTGTGAATGCAGGCACAAAAACGACCCTGTCTAGCGCAAGCTGTTGCCGCACGAGTTCGGCGATGATAAGGTGCCCCATGTGCGGAGGGTCGAACGACCCGCCGAAGATCCCGATTCGACTCAGACGTTTCATTTCTGGTTCAAGACTGTTTCGTATACTCGAAGCGTCTCTTGTGCAGCCTGATCCCATGAAAACCGACGGATGTTCCTCTTTCCTTCTTCTGCAAGTCTCCTTCTCGTTTGTGGCTCCGACAGCACGGTCCGGAGTGCGTCCTCAAGTGATTTCGGATCCAGCGCCTCAAAGATGAGGCCCGCCTCCCCCACGACCTCTGGCAAAGAAGACGTATTGGCTGCCACAACAGGGGTTTCGCATGCCATCGCTTCCACCGCTGTGAACCCAAATCCCTCGTAGAGTGACGGCAAGACGAGCACCTCCGCCTCACTGTAGCAACGGACCAACTCCTCCGTGGCAAGGTGTCCCAGATCTCGAATGCGGCGTCCAATGCCAAGTGTCTGTACGAGCTTCGTCAGGTAGTTGTTCTTTGACAAGAGTTCACCGGCGAAGACAAGGTCAAGGTCCTTGTAGCTTGCAGCGATCCGCTCGAAAGCTCTGAGAAGCGTGGGGATGTTCTTGTGGGGCTTGATGTTGCCGACGTAGAGGACATACGGATTGCGCAGGCTGAAGCGCTCCCGGAATGCATGAATCCTCCCCGGTTCCAGCACTTTCTGGAATCCGGGCTGAACACCGTGATGAATAGAATACACCTTACGCTCATTCACCTTCAGTGTTTCGACGACATCCCGCTTCGTGTGCTCCGAACCGGTGATGATCGCACCTGCGTTGCGCGCCACGTGCCAAAGGACGATTCGAGCATAGGCTTTCTGGACAGCGGTAAAGTATCGGGGGAATTTCAGATGGATCAGATCGTGAACCGTCACCACCGACTTGCCCACGAGGCCCACTGGCAATGTGTAATGCGGCGCGTGAAACATGTCCACACCGAATCCCCTGACCTGATAACCAAACAAGAAGAGCTCACCGAGAGAGTACTTCCTGTGGTGGACGGCCTCCTTTGTCCAGCGAGCAGGACAATCGACACGTGAGAAATCATCCTCTGATACAAGCAGCGAATACCTGTGCGGCGAGTCCAGCTTGGACAACGCGTTGGAGAGATTCTGAACGTACGTCCCTATTCCGAAGTCAAAGTATTTGCGCGCATCGATGGCAATGTGGGCCATGCGGGTTCAGGCGTACGTGGTCAAGCCAGGGTCCATTTCGAATACCCGCCAAGAATATAACCAGTCGGACCTCGAAACTCAAGCGGGAGCGCTTCGCGATGAGCTTCTCGATTTAACTGTGCTCGCTGCAAAGCCTTGACTAACCATCGGATTTTCGGTATCATTGTTCCGGCGCAAGCTGAAGAGGGAGACACCGACACAATCTCCCGACAGCGAATCGCCGATCGACCATCCGACAAATATCTCCTCGCCATCTTTGCAAGAACGAATCCAAAGTCGCTCCGTCCTTCGCAATTCACTCCTCTTGCTGGGATTCCACGTTCTGACAAAGCTCCTTGCGTTTGTTTCGTTCATCCTGCTGGCGAACTATCTCGGCACACAGCTCTTCGGGATCTACAACTACTCGTTTGCTCTTGCGGCCTTGTTCATCCCGCTCTGCGACCTGGGAATGGATACCTATCTGATGCGCGAGGTGCCTCGCCTTTCGGCTGATCAGATTCCCCGACAGCTTGGCGCGGCCTTGGTGTGGAAGGGTTTTCTGACGTTCCTGGTCTTCATAGCGCTGTCGATCACCGTCAGCGTGCTGGATTCATTTGGCAGCGAGCGCTTCTTCGTGGTCGCGCTTGCGGGGCTCGTGACGCTTCTGAGGACTTACTGGACGACATTCGGGTCCCTGTTCCGTGCGATGAACAGGGTGAGCTACGAGACGGGCTTGCTCTCGCTGGCCCGTGTTGCCGAGTTCACCGTCATCGTTCTCTCCGTCTGGTTCGACACCGGCCTTTTGCCCCTCCTGTCGGTGCTCGGACTCGTGAATCTCGCATCGGTCGCTGCAACGTATGTGCTCGTCCGTGTCCGGTTCACCCATCCGACCCTTCAGCAGGATTTCAATTTCATGCTGACCATGCTGAAAGGAGGACTGCCGTTCGCACTCACAACGATCTTCACATCTGTCTACTTCAATTTCGACACCGTTCTGGTGGCGAAATTCATCAGCGATGAAGCCGCCGGAATATACCGGGCCGCGTACAATCTTATCCTTCCATTGATGATGATCACCGCGGCTGTAAGTGGCGCCGTCTTTCCTTTTGTCAGTCAGAGCTATGGGAACTACAAGGAGGACGTTGCACGTGTTCTTGAACGAAGCGCCACACTTCTTCTTATGATTGCTTTGCCGGTCGCGGTCATAACGACCTTCCTCTCGGGCGAGATCATTGCCCTCTTGTTCGCGCCCGAGTACGCTCCGGCTGCGATCTGCCTATCGATTCTTGTCTGGTTCATTCCGGTTGTCTACCTCACAAACCTCTTCGGAAATTCTCTGGGGGCCATGGACCAGCAGAGGTTTGTCCTCAAAGTCACGACCGTCAACGTCATCTTCAATGTCGTGGCGAACCTCATAATCATTCCCCATTATGCCCAGGTCGGCGCATCGATCACGACTGTGTTGACTGAGATCCTGGGACTCAGCTTTCTCCACACTCGGATGCGGAAGGAAATCCAAAGACCTGTCGCTCTCAAGTCGCTCGCGCGCATCTGTCTCGCCAACCTTGCGGTCGTCCTGTTCCTTATTATGAGGCCTGAGCTTCACGTGTTGCTGCTGATGAGCGCCTGCGTCATCATCTATGGAGCGGTCCTGTTCCTGGTCAGAGGCATCACGACAGAGGATCTGAGGGAACTCGTCTCGGTCGTACGCGCGAATCCTCCAACTGTTTAGAGCGGGACGACAATGCGTATCGCTATCGATGGCAGGACAATCGTGAGCGGCAGGACGGGCGTAGGCGTTTATGCAGAACGGATCGTACGGTCACTTCTCGGAATTGACCGAGCCAACGAGTATTTCCTGTTCCTCGTTGAGCCGGTCAAAGATCTCCATGCACCCAACCTCAACACGATCTTCATCGAGGGTTACGACCGGATAGGACGCAACCGCTTCTGGGAAAATTTCCTCTTGCCGAGGTTCATGGCCAGCCATTCCGTCGATCTATTTTTTGCACCGGCGTACGCGCTGCCCGTACTGCCGTTCGTGTATGCGAAACGGAACCGGCTGAAGCGTCCCCGTTTCGTCGTCACGATTCACGATCTCATCGGCTTGCTGCATCCCGAAACCTTCACACGCAAAATGTACTTCTGGCAGAAAATCTTTGTTGCCAACGCCGCCCGTCGGGCCGACAAGATCATCACTGCATCGGAAGCGACAAAGACCGACTTGCTCGAGCTCCATGCCGTTAACGAGGAACGGGTCACGGTCATCTATCACTCGATCGATGAGGACTTTGTGCCGATAAATGACCGAAGACGTCTGTCAACTACGCAAGCGAAGTACGGACTTCCGGAAAAGGCTGTGCTCTACGTGGGGACGATAGAGCCCCGCAAGAACATTGTCGGCCTGGCCAAGGCATTTGCGATGCTCACCGCGGAAGAACGAAGTGACTTCACACTCATCATCGCCGGAAGGCCCGGTTGGTATGTCGAATCGATCCACGAGGAGATCGGACGGCTTCAGCTTGGGAGGCGGATTCGGTTCCTTGGATACGTGGATCGCCAGGATCTTCCCGCCCTCTACAATCTCTCGACCGTGTTTGCATATCCTTCTCTCTATGAAGGATTCGGATTTCCACCCCTGGAGGCGATGTCCTGCGGCATCCCGGTTCTATGTTCGAATACCTCCTCGTTCCCCGAGGTGGTGGGCGACGCCGCGATCATGGTCGATCCACACGATCTCGGTGGGATGTCGAAGCAACTGGGGAGGCTCCTCAGCGATGCGAGCTTGCGGAACGAGTTGGGGAGAAAAGGGATTGCACGTTCCAGGCAGTTCAGTGCCCAGAAGACTGCCCAGGCTACGCTCAGGGTATTTCAAGAAGTTGCGGATCGATGAGCGGGATAGTTGTTGAAAACCGGGCACAGCGCCGGGAAAGGCATTGATGGAGAGTCCTTATTTCTACAGGTCGTTTTCTGCGTAAGAAAGCGGGATGCTTTTGGCCCGGATGATGAATTCCCTCACCTTGGCCGGATCCTTTTTCCCCGGACTGCTCTCGACCCCGCTGCTGACATTGACGCCGTACGGCCTCACAAACCGCACCGCCTCTTCAACGTTATCGGGGGTGAGGCCTCCCGAAAGAATGATCTTGCCATATTCCTTCGCCTTGATGGCGATGTTCCAATCGAACATCTTCCCTGTTCCGGCGTGTTTCCCTTCCTTGTGAGCGTCAAGGACGAAGGCGTCAACGATATAGTTCCGCATGACTTCGACATCGAAATCATCGCTGATCTGAAATGCTTTGATGACGCTGATCTCGTAGCTGACAAGATCATCGGGTCCTTCGCTGCCGTGGAGCTGCACCGCGCTGAGCTTCACATGGTTCACGATGTCGTGGATGAACTTCGCCGACGCGTTCACGAAGACGCCAATCTTCGACACGTGCTCAGGCATACGCAGCGAAATCTCCGCCGCCCGAGGGTGAGAGATGAAGCGGGGGCTTTCGTCGTGGAACACAAAGCCGATAGCATCGGCCCTACAGCGCACGGCGTGCAGCGCGTCCTCAAGACTAGTGATACCACAGATCTTCACGAACAGGTCTTGCTGCATGGCTATCGCGAAATGTGGTTACGTCGCTCGGCTGGATCGCAGCGACACTCGGCCATCCATACGGCACACGAGCGAGGGCTACTCGGAAGGTAGGTCGGGTGCAGCCGTCGGCAGGCGGGTTACCCGCACCAGGCGAATTCGCCGGGCCGACTTCGCGGCGATCGTGAACACGAGGCTGCCAAACCTGATCTCCTCGCCAACATCAGGAAGCCTGCCGGAGGTCTTTTGGAGGAATCCTGCGATCGTGTCGTAATCCGGCGATTCCGGAATCTCTGCACCGAGCTGTTCGTTGAAATCGCCGATACTCAAACGTGCGTCTGCGATCTGCGTACCGTCTTTTGCGGGTTCAAAGCTCTTGGCCACCTCGTCGTATTCATCATGTATTTCGCCGACGATTTCTTCAACGATGTCTTCCATGGTGATGAGACCTTCCGTGCCTCCGAATTCGTCCACGACGATGGCGAGATGGGCTTTCCTTTGCTGGAATTCCCGCAGTAATTGGCTGATCTTCATGGACTCCGGGACAAAGAAGGCGGGCCGGATGATATCCTGAAGCACGATCAGATCCCGATGCTCAAGCAGGCTGAGCAGATCTTTGCTGTAAACAACCCCGATGATGTTGTCAAGGGTCCCATTGTAGACAGGCAAACGGGAGTAACCTTCTTCGATGACTTTGTGGATCAAAGCATCCCGGGGCATCGAGATGTCTACGGCGAGAACATCTGGGCGGGGAACCATGATCTCTTTGACCGTAGTATCCGTGAACTCAAAAATGCTCTTGATCAGCTCATGCTCGGTCTTGTCAATCGCGCCGCTGATGCTCCCCTCTTCCAGGACCCGCTTCAACTCCTCTTCGGAAAGCCGGCCCTTCAGGAGTCCCAACTTGACAAGCACTGCTTTCAGGAATTCTGTCAACGAATTCAACGTCAGCCTCTTCTTGAGGTCGCGACGTGCATCTCGTCGCATTCTTCATTTTCAATGTAAAGCAAACGGGAGGAAGAAGCAACCAACGCCGTCCAACTCACTGAAGTCCCTTCTTCATCTCCTGATAACGTTTCGAGAATAGATTGGCTTCGGCAATCTGAGGATTGCCCATCTGATTCATCATCTTCTGCACATTCTCCACCCGATCCTGCGGCAACGGATGCGTTGAAAGCAGGCGCTCGAACGCTCCGCCGCGCCGAGAACTCGCATCAAGCACCTTCTCGAAGAAGAACCGAATTGCGCCGGGATAGTATTCTGTTGATTGCATGTATCTGATCGAGTAAATGTCGGCTTGTGTCTCATCCCCGCGGCTGTTCGCCAGCAGGCTCAGACCAGCAAACAGGTTGGCACCGATCCGTGCTGCATCGGACGGTTTGTTCCCCAGAACAACCGCAACCAACAGCTCTAATCCGAGAGCTTTTGTCATCCTGCCCGTCGCATGGCGAAGTTCAGCGTGGGCGATCTCGTGACCTATCACGCCGGCCAGTGTAGCTTCGTTGTCAAGGAATTTGATCAACCCTGTATAGACGTAAATGTACCCGCCCGGGGTACAGAAGGCGTTGATGGTGCTGTCGTCGTTGATAACCTCATACTTGTATGCAAAGACTTCCTTGTACTTGATCTCCGAGGACGCGAGGATCTTGTTGCCGATTTGCTCGACGTATGCCTTGATGGCCGGCCTGTCTTGGAGAATCGGATACTCCTTGGGGTTCTTGCGAATCTCCCGCTCGATTTGTAAGCCCAGTTCGATATCCCGTTCAGGCGGAAAGATGTTCAAGCGCTTCAGACTCTCCAATGACCCTGAACAGCTCAGACTCGTGATCGAAAAAGCAACGGCGAGAGCGAAGTTTCTTGTCACTGTTCTCATACCAGTCCACCCTTAGTAAATGACCCGTTCCAAGAACAATCCCTTTGCTGGCGGAGCCATGCCTGCCTCTCGGCGATCCCGCGCATCGAGGATTCTCCCGAAATCCTCAAGAGGTCGATAGCCGCGTCCGATTTCCACCATGGTTCCCACCAAGGCCCTCACCATACCGTAGAGGAATCGATCTGCCATGATCTCAAACACCAGCAGTGAGCCCTCGCGTTTCCACCCGGCTGTCAATACACTGCAGCGGAAGTCCTCAGCCCCTGAATTCGCCTTGCAGAACGATCGGAAATCCTTCTCACCCACAATCAGCGCCGCGCAGCAGTTCAGAAGATCCATATCCAAAGCAAATCCACCGACATACCATGAGTAATTCCGCCGCAGCGCCGTCGGCTGAAGAGCCAGTTCGTATCGGTAAACACGTGCCTTTGCGCTGTAGCGGGCATGAAAACTCTCCTCCACGTTCCCAGCCGACAGAACGACGATATCCTCTGGCAGGACGCCGTTAAGACTCTTGACAAGACCGCGAGGCTCGACGTCTTGTGATGTTTTGAAATTCGCTACCTGGCCTCGTGCATGAACACCCGCGTCGGTTCTTCCTGCGCCAACGATCTGAACACTCTGCTGCAGAATCTGGCCAAGCGCGCCTTCAAGCTCCCCCTGGATGGACCGCCCGTTCGGCTGAATTTGCCAGCCAACGTAATCCGTTCCATCATATTCAATGGTCAGCTTGGTGTTCCACATAGCCCTGTAAAAGAAAAATCCCGCTCAGCCCGGCGGGATGCGATATGTTGCCGTATGGGGGCCTCAGAAGTTTTTCGTCAACGTCAACTCAATGCCGTGAGCGGTGGGCAATCCGCCGGCAACCCGTGCATCCAAGCGCCACGACTCACCCAGACTGGAAGCCCGATTGTAGTCGGCAACCGAGCGGACTGCGGAAAACGCGGCGATCAGCCTGTTCAGCACCATGGCCGCGATGACAAATTGGGAATTCCTCAGAACCTCATCACCCCGTATCCGCAGGTCCTTGTATGCCAGACGATTTGCATCGCTGTCCCATTGCCAGCAGAAAGCTCGTGAAGCATCATAGAGCTTCTCGTCTTCGCGATTTCGCAGCTTTGCCTCGTTATAGTCCCGAAGGCTGTTGAAGTTGCCAATGTCGACCGCAAACTGATCATTCTTCCCGTCGAAGTCAGCGTCAGCGTGCTGCGCTGCAAAAGACCGCGCGTCTCCTCGGAGCCAACTACTACGGAGCCGAAAACCGGCATACGTGATCCACAGACCGGTCTCCCCTATGAGGTAGAACTTGCCGGTGGAGAAATTATCCGCATACAGATGCCCCATGCCCGGAAGGAGAAGAGAATAAACGACAGCCAGAGTCACGGACTTCTGGCCCTGAGAAGGAGATTGAAGGTGAAGTTCGACCGGACGGTGCGCGGGAAAACCACGCGTCCGCGTGAAAAGCGCTTCCCGTACGTCGGTCTGTGCAGCGGCAAGCTGAAACAGTGTGACCGAGAAGAAAAGGGCACACCTCGAGATAAGGTTCAGGCGCACGTTGCCTCCTTGCATTGCTTTGGACGAAATCTGGATCGCTGATCAAGCGAGGTATCAATAATTTCGCCGATGCACCCTCCATTGTCGATGTGATGAATCGTGACTTTTCGAATCTGATTTTCCAGTTGCCGGTCAGTCTTGACGTTCACACGCACGTACTCGCCGGAAAGCCCCGTCATCCACCCTTTCTCCCTTTCTCCTTCGAAGAGAACCTCAGCCGTCTTCCCGGCAAATCCCTCATAGAACGCGCGGCGCTTTCTTTCGCCCAGAATCCTCAGGCGCTCGCTCCGTTCGTGACGCACTCTTGGTTCAATTTGGTTTGTCATTTGAGCGGAAAGGGTCCCCGGGCGCTCCGAGTAAGTGAAAACGTGAAGATAAGAAACGGGCAAGTCCACGAGGAAACCATACATTTCCTCGAAAAGCACATCTGTCTCACCCGGGAAACCAGCGATAACATCAGCGCCGATCCCGGCTTCAGGCCGCGCCGCTTTGATGGTGCAGACTCGCTCGGCATACACATCCCGCGTGTATCTGCGCCTCATCAGCTTCAGAACTTCATTAGATCCAGCTTGAAGCGGAATATGGAAGTGCTTGCACATCACGGGGTTGTTCAGCCAAAACTCAAGCAGTTCATCCGTAAGAAGATTGGGTTCGATCGAACTGATCCGGAGCCTTTTGAGACCTTCCAGCGCAGTTAGCTGACCCAACAGGCCCGGGAGATCCGAGTCTGTCTTGCTCCCGTAGTCCCCAATATTGACCCCTGTGAGAACGATTTCCTTGTAGCCGGCCCCTAGAATGGCTCTGGCTTGAGCAAGGATGCCCGTGGCACCAGCACTCCGGCTTCCCCCTCGTGCTAGGGGGACCGTGCAAAATGAGCAGCCGTAATCGCATCCATCTTGGATTTTCAGAAAAGCCCTTGTGCGGTCAGAGAAGCCGAGGGATGAGGCGGCATCGAAGGTATCCAGTTTGTCAACGGGTGAGACGACACACCTAGCCGCCCCGGTTTTCCGGAATCCGTCCGCGAACTGAAAGAGGTTAAACTTCTCTTTGCTGCCAAGGACAAGGTCGACCCCGGGAATCGCGGCCATCTCCTCGGGCTGAAGCTGGGCATAGCATCCCACAACGATAACGTACGCCTGCGGCGATCCCCGCAGGGCTCTTCGGACAATTTTCCGGCATTCTCTATCCGCCCGCTCCGTCACGCTGCAGGTGTTGATCAGGCAGACCTCGGCCGGTTCGTCGATACCGACAATCCGGTATCCCCGCTGGAGAAACTGCCATCCGATTGTCGACGACTCTGCGTAGTTGAGCTTGCAGCCTAGAGTATGAAGGGCTACGCGATTCATAGATACAAAAAAGAGCTGTCCGAAAAATACGAACAACTCTCTTTTCTCTTCTCCAAACCATTACGTATTGGATGATTCGTCAGGACTCGACTCGCTGAACATCGAGGAGCTCGTCATCACATCCTTGAGCGTCATGGGCGAAAGCCTGTGTGAAGCAACATACTCGTCAACGATTTTCTGTTCCTTGCCCCGAAGGAACTCCAACACCGAGAGGACGATCTTCTTGTTGTCCTTGTCGAACTCGATGACATGCAGGGGAAGCGTGTCGCCCACACGGAATGACTCGGAGATATTCTTCACCGGGGTCTGGGAAAGCTGAGACAGGGGGACAAATCCGTCTACACCCAAGGGGAGTTCGACGATCACGCCCTTCTCAATAAGGCGAACAATCTTGCCGTCGACCGAAGTGCCTACCTTGTAGGTCGTCTCAAAGACCTCCCAGGGATTGTCCTGAATCTGCTTGTGCCCGAGCGAAATGCGCCGCTGCTCGACGTCGATGCCGAGAATGACGACTTCGATCTTGTCGCTCTTCTTCACGACTTCTCCCGGATGACGAATCTTCTTCGTCCAGGAGAGATCGGAAATGTGTACCAGACCATCGACTCCCTCTTCGAGCTCAACGAACACTCCGAAGTTCGTGAGATTTCTGACGGACCCCGTATGCCTGGACCCGACAGGGTACTTCTGGAGGAGGTTCAGCCATGGATCCGGTTCGAGCTGTTTCATGCCAAGAGAGATCTTCTTCCCCTCCTTATCGAGCGACAGGATGACGGCGTTCACAATCTGACCCATCGAGACGATTTGTGAGGGATGTTTGATGTGCTGAGTCCAGCTCATTTCAGAGATGTGTATCAATCCCTCGATACCCTTCTCGATCTCGACGAACGCGCCGTAGTCCGTCAGAGAGACAACCTTGCCCTGCACCTTCGTGCCCACGGGGTACTTGAGCCCGATGTTCTCCCACGGATGCGGCATGAGCTGCTTCATCCCAAGCGAAATGCGCTTCTTTTCCTGGTCGAAATCCAGAACCACAACGTTTACCGTCTGATCGAGCTTGACGACCTCGGACGGATGGCTGATTCGTCCCCAGGAAAGATCGGTGATATGCACGAGGCCGTCGACACCTCCGAGATCCACGAAGACACCGAAGTCCGTTATCGCCTTCGCGTGACCTTCCAGAATTTGCCCCTTCTCAAGGCTCTCCAGAATCATCTTCCGTTGGCCGGCAAGCTCTTCTTCAACGAGCACCTTGTGACTGACAACCACGTTTTCTGAAGGATGGTTGACCTTGACAACCCGAAATTCCATTTCCCGCCCAATAAACGCGTCGAAATCGCGCACCGGCCTCACATCGATCTGCGAGCCTGGGAGGAACGCGTCAATGCCGAGAAGATCAACCACGATTCCACCTTTCGTTCGTCGTACGCAACGCCCTTTGAGGACTTCGCCCGTCTCGAATGCCTTCACAACCCGCTCCCACACCCGCATAAAATCAGCCCGTTTCCGCGAAAGGATCAGCTGGCCGTCCTTGTTTTCGACGCTCTCAAGATAGACCTCGACATCATCGCCGACCTTGAGTTCTTTGATATTCGGGAATTCGCTGATCGGAATCGCTCCCTCGGACTTGAATCCGATATCGACTGCGACGTATGACTCGCCGATGTGAACAACCCGACCCCTGACGATCTCGCCTTGGCTGATGGAGCTCATTGTCTTTTCGTACAACTTCGCAAGCTCCTGGAATTCCGCTTCGGAGTATTCTCTCTCCTCGAGACCGTTCTTGCCTTTCATTGCTTCAACCATTAATCCTCCAAAAATAATGCACTGCTACATCTGGTACCATCAACCGCTCTCCCCTCGCCGATGCCAGTCATCAACACATCGCTGAGTGGTAGAGCAGTTGGACCGGTGTGTTCTTCGTGCTTGTGATTTATGGATGACTGTTCGATTACTTATCCTGACCGACCGCTGACCGCTCGATGACGAATTGCTGCTCGATCGCGAGCTTCACCTTTTCCATCAGCCACTGCGGAGTTGACGTTGCGCCCGTAATGCCGACGGTATCGATATTCTCAAACCACGCCGACTGCAGCTCCGGAACGTCTTCGATGTAATATGTACGCGGGTTCGCATCCTTCGCAATTCCGTACAGGACCTTCCCGTTCGAGCTTTTTCGGCCAGCGACAAAAATCACAACGTCGTTTGCCCGCGCGAACTCACGTATCTTCTTGTCCCGCCCGGACACTTGTCCGCATATTGTGTCCTTGGCATGGAACTCGATCGCTTCGTCCTCAATGGATCCGACGACGAGGTCCTTGATGCGCTTCTGCAACTCCTCTTTGATTGCATGAAACGTCGGCTTGTCCATCGTCGTCTGTGAGAAGAGCACGGTCTTGCGATCGAGCCGGACCTTTTCAATCTCCTCCAAGGTTTTGATCACAATGGCCTCACCATTCGTTTGGCCCGTTAGCCCAATGACTTCAGCATGCTCCTTCTTCCCGAAAATGACAACCTGATAACCATCAACATAGAATTTTCGAATACGCTCCTGGACTTTTGTAACCACGGGACAAGTCGCGTCGATGACGGTGATACCCAACTCTTCAGCCCGTTTGAATGTCGAAGGAGGTTCCCCATGGGCCCGAATAAGAACCCTTCCCCCCTTCGCCTTTTCCAGGTCACTGACACTGATCGTCTTGAGGCCTTTCTCCCCCAGCCGCTGGATCTCCACGGGATTGTGGATAATGTCTCCCAGAGAATAGAGATCCTTTGATTCCCCGAGCTCCTGTTCGGCAATCTCGATGGTACGAACGACTCCCCAGCAGAACCCCGAAAACCTGTCTATCGAGACTCTCACGATAACCTCTTCAGAATCTTTTGTGCCCGACTCACGACGAACTGGACCTGCTGCTCAATCGTCAAGTCCGTTGTGTCCAGTTCGATGGCATCGGGAGCCTTTCTCAACGGGCTGGCATCGCGCGTCGAATCGAAGCGGTCACGCTCAAGTATCTGCTGCTCCAGGGCTTCCGAATCGACGACCGATCCTGCCAGCTCGAGATCCCGCTTTCTCCGCTTCACGCGCTCCGTCACGTGAGCCACCATATAGATCTTGAGATCTGCATTCGGCAGCACAACCGTGCCAATATCCCTCCCCTCCAAGACGACTCCCCTTCTCTCCGCCATCCTCCTCTGCTCACGAACGAGCACATCCCGTACCAACCGGTAACTGCTCACGAGACTGACGCAATTTGTCACGCTTGGTGATCGAATATCCGTCGTTACATCCCGTCCATCCACATAGATCCTACTGCCAGACCCTGATCGCTCGAGGCGGATTTGCGTTCCTTCCGCCAATTCACCGATCTTCTGCACATCATCCAAAGGGATCTTCTCTTCCAGAACGCGGAGAGTCACGGCTCGATACATCGCCCCCGTATCGATGTGCAGATAGCCGAGACGCTGAGCGACGAGCTTTGCAGTCGTGCTTTTGCCTGAGGCCGCAGGTCCGTCGATTGCTATGATGAGCTTTCGCAAATTTTGCAACTTTAGGCTTTAAATATAACCAAATTCCGGGATTGGAGCAAACGTTATCCCGCCGCCCAACCAGCACCGCCAGCAGAAACGAAATCACTCCAGAGCGCCATCTTGCCCCGACCGGGACATCGTTGCTGCGTTCACGGACCTTTGCGACTGTCCCAAACCAGTCAGCTCGCTATCATGGTGCGAACTGTTGCAGCCGCGCCCGGCGGGCCATTGCGCGACTGCTCGCCAGGTTTCTTTTCCCGCAATTTTGGCGTATCATCGACCGGAATGCGAAAACTCACCCACGCTGAAATCGCGTCTCGACGGGCAACCCTGGAATCGATTCGCCCCACTGATCGGCTGCCCGTTACGGTCGTTGTCGACAACGTCCGGAGCCTCTACAACGTCGGTTCCATTTTCCGTACATCTGATGGTGTGCTCCTTCAAAAGCTAATTCTGACAGGATTCACACCGAAGCCACCGAGAAGAGAAATCGAAAAGACCGCTTTGGGAGCGACGCGGAGCGTGCCGTGGGTGCATGTGAAACAACCTCGGGACGCGATCATTCGCGTTAAACAAGAAGGCGTCAAAGCATACTGCCTGGAGCTCACGGACTCAACCATACCCTACTACGCAGTCAAACCTACCGACTTCCCCCTTTGCCTGGTTATCGGCAATGAAATCACGGGTGTCTCGAAAGAGGCAATTAACGAGTGTGACTGTGCACTGGCGATTCCCCAGTACGGGATCAAGCAATCTCTGAACGTCGCTGTGGCGTATGGCATTGCGATTTTCGAGCTCAACAGAATCTGGCGCAGCGCTCATCGCTTGACTCAATAGGCCATTGTGAAGAAGTCTTCCTTTTCGTGCGTATGGATCCGGAGAATCCCTGCGCGGACGAGCTGGATAAGGATTCTCGAAGCCCTTCTGTCTGAGATGTTGACCAGTTTGCCGAACTGCTTAACCGTGATCCTTTCATTCTCGTCCAGATAATCGAACAAGCGCCTTTCGTTGTCCCCGATGCTGATACGCAGTGGCGGAGCATCGGGACCCTCCGACCTCAGGATTTTGACGACCTCCTTGCTCGCGACAACAGTCTTGTCGTTCACTCGGATCAGGACCTTCTCGTGATCGCCGCCGTTATCATCACCGCCGAGAAGCGAATGAGGCTTCTCGTGGCTCTCCTCAATGGACACTGCGATGATGTCCTTACCCCGGTACGAAATGATCTCGATCGTCGGCTCAATAGGTGGATGGCAGAAATACCGGCCGGCCGTCTGGATCATCTCGACTTCCGATTTTTCGCTTTCGACACCGATGATGCCGGCGTCATCGTCAACGCCAAACAGGATCGTCCCACCCTTCGTGTTCGCGAATCCGATCAACGCACGCGCGATCTTTTCAGGGCTTGAGACTTTCCGTTTGAATTCGAGCTGGAATCCTTCCCCCTCTTCCAACAAGAGCTTGAGTTCTTTCGTATTCATAGCGATGACACAACCTCTTCTAGAGCCCCCGCGCCGTCATCCGTTCGAGGATGATACGGGTGCGTCGCAGAACGTACCGTGATTCCTGGTCGGCTCGAAACCGGCGAGGGCTCGGAATGATTGCCGCGAGCCGGGCTGCTTCTTCGCGGTTCAGGTCCGCTGCCGACTTACCGAAATAGTGCTGCGCCGCCGCTTCTATGCCATAGATTCCCTTCCCCCATTCAATCACATTCAGGTACAGTTCGAGGATTCGCGATTTGCTCAACGTCTGCTCTACGTACCAGGTAAGGATCCACTCCTTCAACTTCCGCAGAGGATTCTTCGAGGAAGACAGGAACAGATTCTTCACAAGCTGCTGCGTGATTGTACTAGCGCCCCTTGCAGGGCGACCTTCTTTGATATTCCGCTCGATGGATTCGCGAAATTCGAACCAGTCAAATCCTCCATGCGACCAAAAGGTTCCATCCTCGGCAACAACGACGGCATCGATCACATTCTTCGGAATTCGCCGGACCGATATCCACCGTTGGGTCGTTTTGAACGGCTTTCCCTCTTCCCTCGCTTGCGCGGCGTGCTCGCGCATGAAGGCCGTTTCAACGGGATTCACGGTCCTGAGACGGCTGACGGCGCCGAACGGAAGCGCCACGATCTCAACGAACAGCCACATGCCGGCGAGAATCACGGCACTCCGTACTTTGTGCCCCTTCACCCAGTTGAAGGCGCGAGCACCTGCAGACCTCAGTAGTTCCTTGATTCTCATCTCAACAACTCGGCGAACGCTTCCGGCTATCGAGGAAACCCTGCAACATAATTGCCGCAGCCATCGCGTCGACGCGACCTTTGTCTTCCCGCCGCTCTTTTCGCTTCGTACCCATCATCACCATCGAGTTGCGGGCGAGCGAAGTCGTGAACCGCTCATCCCATCTGACGATCTCACGATTCGTGTGGCTCTGAAGGTGGCCGATGAATGATTCAACCTCCCGGGCCTTCTGCCCCCGCTCCCCTTTGAGGTTCAACGGCATACCCACGACAATAAGGTCGACCTGCTCGCGAACGACGATCTCCTTGATCCGCGAGATGGCGTAACGGTCGTGGGGGATTGTTGCGAGTGACTGCGCGATCGTCTGCAGGGGGTCACTGATGGAGATCCCGATGCGCCGCGAGCCGAAATCAATGCCGAGAATTCGTCCCAGTGTATTCAACTCCCACGGAGGTTTCGCGTCCTGCTCGATGGCATCACCCGCTGAACCGCTCTACTTCAAGGATGCCTTCGACTTTTCTGATCTTCTCCATCACGCGCGAGAGATGATCCGTGTTCTTGACGTATAAAATGATCTGGCCCTCGAACATCGAACCGCGCGAGTCGATGTTCACGCTTCGGATGTTGGTATTCTGGTAGGTTGAAATCGCGTGGGTCACATCGCTCAACAGGCCGGGCCGATCTTTTCCAAACAATCGCAAAGCGGCAATGAAATCCGCACCATTCGCCGGAGGCCAGCTTACTTCAACGATTCGCTCGCTCTCGGCCATACGCTTTGACACCACGTTCTTGCAGTCCTTGCGGTGGATCTTGATTCCCTCACCGATGGTCACAAAGCCGATGATATCATCACCGGGGATGGGATTGCAGCACTTCGCATACTGGTGCATGAAGTTGTCGGTGGTGCCAAGGATGGAGATACCGCTGGTCGCCTCCCGGGCAGTGCTGATGAATTTCCTGAACAGCGACTGTGGCTCTTCCGCTTCTCGTGCACTTTCGGTACTCGTCGCAGCTTTCGGCTGCGTAATAAACTGTTCAATGAAGACATCCGGATTGATCTGACCATCGGCAATCCTGACGAGAAAAGCTTGCACATTCTCAATCCGAGCCGCGTGGACCAGCCTGGTGAGCTCATCCTCGTCGAGGCGGAGCTTGTGTCGTTTGAGCCTCTTTTCCCAGAGATCCCTCCCAGCGTCGGTTTTCTTCCTCAACTCTTCACGAATCCACCGCCGGATATGCGATTTAGCCTTATGCGTGACGACGAACTTGTCCCAATCCGGATTAGGGCTCTGGTTCTTCGATGCTATGATCTCGACCTGATCGCCGCTCCGCAGCAGGCTGTTCAAGGGCACGATACGCCCGTTCACTTTTGCCCCGATACAATGAAACCCGACATTCGAATGGATCTCGAACGCAAAATCAACAGGCGTAGAATTGCGCGGCAAGATTTTCAGGTCGCCCTTCGGGGTAAAGACGTAGATTTCGTCCTGGTAGAGGTTGAGCTTGAAGCTCTCCATAAGCTCCTTGGGTGTCTCGTCACTCTTCTGCTCGAATATCTCCCGCACCCAGTTCACCCAGCCTTCCAGCTCTTCGTCGATCGAGCCTTTGCTTTCTTTGTAGATCCAGTGCGCGGCAACGCCTTTTTCGGCAACTTCGTGCATGCCACGGGTCCGGATTTGCACTTCGACGAGTTTCCCACCCGGACCTACGACTGTCGTGTGGATCGACTGATACCCGTTCTTCTTCGGAATCGAGATGTAATCCTTGAAACGCTCAGGGATCGGCTTGTAGGTCTCAGAAACAACGCCGTACACGATGAAGCAATCGTTGTTGTCCTTCGTGTCCAGAATGAATCGAACAGCGAACAGGTCGTAGATCTCATCCAGCGGCTTTCCGCGCTTCAGCATCTTGTTGAAGATGCTGTACAGATGCTTTGGCCGCCCCTCCACTTCGTACACGAGGTTCTCTTCTTTAAGCCTCTTGTCGATCGGCGCTGTAAACTTCCTGATGTACTGCTCACGCTCACGTCGACGCGACTTAAGCTGGCGGGCGATCTGGTCATACTCCACCCGATGGAGGAACTTGAACGAAAGATCCTCGAGCTCCCATTTGACCTTTGCCAGTCCGAACCGGTGAGCAAAGGGCGCGTAAATATCGAGAGTCTCGCGGGCGAACCGCTGTTGCTTCTCGACAGGCAGATACTCCAGCGTGCGCATGTTGTGCAGACGGTCTGCGAACTTGATCAGCATGACACGAATGTCGTTGACCATCGACAACAACAGCTTGCGATAGCTCTCGGCCTGTGTAACTTCGTGACTGCGGAAGATGTCTGTGATTTTCGTTGAGCCATCGACAATCTCGGCCACCGTATCCCCGAATTCGTCGCGGATATCATCGAGCTCAAACTTGGTGTCTTCCACAACATCATGCAGCAAGGCGCTGGCAACGGAGACGTCGTCAAGCGGGATTTCTTTGGCGACGATCATGGCAACTTCGTACGGATGGTGGAAGAAGGGCTCGCCCGATGCACGGAGATCGTGTTTGTGCGCCTCAAGGCTCATGGTGAATGCACGACTAATCAGATCTTCATCAACGGTGTGAAGATTCCTTCGACATACACCGATGAGGTCATCGAGTTTTTTCTGGTATTGACCGTCAACCATACGCTAGTTCAGAACGCTCCTATCAATGAATATACGTATCGCGCCTGAAATATCAAGCACCCGGAAAGCGCTCATTTCCTCAGTTCCTTCGGACTGCCAGAGTTCGTGCAATCGCGCGGGCCTGGAGAAACTTGTCCTTCGCCCGTGCCTGCAAGTGTTCAGGCAGGCGCATCTGCTCATAGGAGAGGATCAGCTCCAGATGGTCCCGGACACCCGAAGTGTCGGAGAGAGCCATTTTCATTTTCACTAGATTGAGCCGACACACGATCTCATTGTAATGATTGTTGCCGTCGTCGACAATGCTCTCCAGAAGTCGCTCATAGGCTTCCGCCGCTTGCCGGTACCTCTTCCCCCTGTCGAGAGCGGTTGCCAAGGCAAATAGAAAAATCCGGTTTCTAGGGTATCGCTCCAGTCCCATCCGGGCGACCTGCTCGGCCTGCTCGTACCGCTCAGCATCGAGGCAGATGCCTGTCAACGCCGTGATAGCTGTGTAACGATTGTAGACACCAAACCGGATCGTCTGGTCGACGTAGTTATAGCCTTTTTCCCGATCATCACCGAGAAAAGGCAGCCAGTTGAAGTACTCAGTGCGACGGCTTCGCCAGTAATAGAACGTTCCGATACCGGCATAGGCATCGTACAGGGTAGAGTCGAGTGCAATCGCCTTCTTGAATTCGGAGACGGCGGAAAATCCTTTGAGTGCCCCACCAAACCAGTTGCCACGGTATACCCGGGCATAGGAATCGTACCCGTACGCCATCCCGAGGAAGAAGTGTCCCCAGGGCGACGATGGGTCACGTTTGATCATGTATTCAGCTTTCTCGACACCCAGCTCCAGCAAGGAATCAAATCTGGACTCTTCAATTTGTAGCTCATAGTCCATGGCGCGCGACTGCATAACCGCTGCCTGATACAGATAACCCGCCGGATGTTCAGGAAATTCCCTTGCGGTGAGCCGGAAAAGAGAGTCGGCCTCCGGGTAACTCTGGTTCAGCGTATGCTGGATTCCTGCCAGGATCAGAGTATGCAGCGAGTTGTTATCAGATTGCCCCCCGTCCGCAACCGACGTCCAGGACAAGCACACTATGAACATCCACATGAAACCATATCTGCGGCTTGTCAGCTCATTCCGTTCCAAAGACACGCTCTCCATTCACATGGCCTGCGCCTGTTGTGCTTATTTGGCTTTGAACACAAGTGTAAGAGGAACACCTTCGAAGCCGAATTGCTCCCTGATCTTGTTGGTAAGATACCTTTTGTACGATTCCTGTACAAGATGGGGCTCCTTACAGAAGAAGGCGAAGGTGGGGGGATTCGTCCTTACCTGTGTGATGTACTTGATCTTGATCTCCTTGGGGCTCGACGACTTGGGAGGGTTCCGGTCAATGTGAGGAAGCAAAGCATCGTTCAGCGCACTCGTTTCAATTCGCTTGCTTTGCTCTTCGTGAATCTTCTTCGCGCGTTCGATGACCTTGTAGATGCGCTGCTTTGTGAGGGCTGAAATGAACAGGATGGGAATATGATCGTACAGACCAACCTTCTGTTTGATGAACAACTCGTAGCTGCGCGCTGTGTCGGTTTCCTTGTCCACCAGATCCCACTTGTTCACAGCGATGAGACAGGAACGCCGTCGCTCAAGCGTTGTTTCGACAATATGCAGATCCTGCGCGTCGAGCCCCCGCTTCGCATCAAACAGGACTATGGCGACATCGCTTCGCTCGATGCTTCGCAATGTTCGAAGAGCGCTGAAGAATTCGAGGCTCTCCGTGGTCCTTCGTTTCTTCTTCAGCCCCGCAGTGTCAATGAGAATGAACTCCTCCTTATTGTATCGGAGGATCGAATCGACGGGGTCACGTGTTGTTCCTGGGATCTCCGTGACAACTTGCCTCTTCTTCCCCAAGAGCGCATTGACGAGTGATGACTTGCCGACATTGGGCTTGCCGATGATGGCCAGCCGAAGAGGCTTCGCGCCTGCATCTTCCTCCCCATTCTTGCCGAAGGTCGAGGTGATGACATCCAAAAAGTCACCGATTTGCCGCCCCGCCAGTGCAGAAACGGCCATCGGTGCGCCCAGGCCGAGCTCGTGAAATTCTTGCGCGTCGATCTCACGTTTGGCAGAGTCGACTTTGTTCGCGACCAGATAGATGGGTTTTTGCGATTTCCGAAGGACCCGGGCGATCTCACGATCCAGCCCGACAACACCTGCGACGGCATCCACGACGAAGACGACGACATCCGCTTCTTCGATAGCGATCTGTGCCTGCTCCCGTATGGCCCGCTCGAAGACATCGGAGGAATCCGGCACGAATCCTCCCGTGTCTACGATTGTGAACTGCTTTCCCGCCCATTCGGCCTCGGCATATTTGCGATCTCTGGTGACGCCCGGGAGGTTGTGGACGATGGCTTCCCGTACACCAAGAATCCGGTTGAACAGCGTCGATTTTCCTACGTTTGGGCGACCGACGATGGCTATGATGCTGGAGGGCATAATACTCTCGTACTTCTCATACAAAACTACTCAAAAATGGCACGAGATTCAATGAAGGAACCGCAGATGAGGAGAGGCGGGATGTCAGGGGGCCGGCTCTAAGACTCTGGCTGAGAAAACGCGGGACTTCCATCAAACTAGGCTGAACCTCCACGGGGCACTCGGATTTGTCCGTCCCACAAAGTGGACCGGGATCTCCATCTCTGCAGCAAACGAAAAGGACACCATCAGGTGTCCTTTTCGTTGTCGGGGCGCCGGGATTTTCCGCCAAAGGCGGATGCGCCTCCCGAGCCAGAGGCTCATCAGCCGCTGGCTGAGGCGCAGAACCCGCGGCCTCTGGGAATTGTCGGGGCGGTGGGATTCTCCGCCGGAGGCGGATGAGCCTTCGGCTCAGAACCCACGGTCTCTTGGTCCCGAATTCTTTTGAGCCCAGCGAGATTGCACTGGAGAGCGAAATTCGAGGACTCCGTCAGGGCAAGAGTGCGATTTGTTGGATTGAGCGGATGAGTTCCCCCCACATTACCCTCAGTGACTTCTCTTACCGTTCAAAGAAAAACCAGCAATAAGGATGATCAATCCGATCTCAACAGCAAGGGTTGCATTCAATCAAGTTGTCGTCAGGCTCAAAAGGGCAAATCGGTTCCGTAGGAACAGCTGTCACGCGTTGCCCTCGAGCAATCAGGAAACCCACTGTAGGTGGAGGGAAACAAAACAGACGAGGATCGCATACCTTTGGAGGCCACATCTAGCAAACAATGCTCACGATTTTCTCCGACACCTCGCGATATTTTCTCGGATTGATCGTGCCAATTCTTTTCTCGATGATACGAGTTTCAGCGGTAAATATTTTGTTCGGACGGATGAATGAAGGGTCTTGCGTTAGGGAGCCTGTGGCAAAATCAGTACGTTTCAGCTCCACCGAATAAGAATCGCTTCGCGAGGCAGTTATCTGACAAAGTATGATATCATCACCCAGGGGATCCGAAATGACCAAAGCAGGACGTCTTTTTGTTGCAGATAGGTCTGAAAATGGAAATGGTAGAGTGACAACGTCCCCTTTTACAAACCTGACCATGCAACATCCTCTTCAGGAGAGTCCCAATCTCTTGCGAGGGCTTTCTCTGATGCTAACATCGTATCCGGAAATGGCCGAATGAAGTTATGGATGAAGAACGGCCTGGTCTTCATGGGACATCCTGTAACGCTAGATTCATTTCCAAAAGCAAGTGAGATTATTACTTCCCCTGATGCCAGCCATGTGCTGGAATCTACAGAATATGTCTTGTCAGGATTCATCTTGCGTCCCTCGGATTGAATAATTTCGCCACCTCTTTCTCTTTGATGGGCTGGAAGCCACCCGTTTTCGTTATTGCAGCAACATCTATGTGGCCTCCGACACCACGCAAGCCAACATAGAAGGACTGCATCTCCATTGTTGTCCGAACGAGCAGCGTCGAAAGATTGATGCAGTCTTGAAGTGGCAAGAATTGATATGGAATCTTTACTTGCATTTGCGATAGCGCTTTCGATAGCAGGTCAGTCTGCTCTGCGGTAAGGCCTAAGGTTTTCTGGACAAATGGTATGAGTTGGGGATCATACCCATGTATTAGCCTCCCAACGAACTCCTGCTGGCCTCCCCACACAGGGCCAAAATCAGATGTGTGCCACTCCTTTGGATTTGGTCGGGAAGGAATGTCCACCTCATAAACGCGTCCATAGGCTTCCCCCTCATCGTAACCGCCCAGCAGGAATACCAAGTCTGGCTGACCAACCCACTGTTCGGGCGTTGGCATCTTTTGGTCTACCCACATCCCCATGAAGAACTTACCGAGCTCGTTGGCTACCTGTCCTACTTTGAGTCTCTTCTTCTTGATTGAGGCTTCGAACTCGGGGATATAGCTATGCGGCGTTCTTGGATTCTGCTGACCAATGGCTCCCAAACCGTACGTTACGATGCCAACATAATCCTGCCCACTAACACGCAGCAGTTTTGTAGTATTGTCAAACGTTGCCGGTAAAACGGGGCCGCCTGGAACCTGGGCCATCAGCGTGACCCTGCTATCGGCGGCCAGAACTATGCCCTCTGGTCCCTTGAAAACAATACCTAGAGACATCGAAGTTCCATGGATATGCTCGGGGATGCCTATTAAAGTATAGACAATTCTTTGTATCAGGTCAAGGGCGAAAGACGCCGCCAGGACGTCTCCTGGATCCTGTGTGCTCGCTCACATAGCAGTGAGCATCCACAAGATGAAGGCGCCGAGGTTCACGAGCCGGTTGGAGTGTGTAAACTGAGGCTGCAGAAGAAGCGGGACCTATAAAGTTAGCCGCATACTGCCCCCTCTCAACGATAAGAATAACTGGAAACTCAGTCGGGGCGGTGAGATTCTCCCAAAGGGATCCCACGAGCTCTTGGGATTGTCGGGGCGGTGGGATTCGAACCCACGACCTCTTGGTCCCGAACCAAGCGCGCTAGCCAGGCTGCGCCACGCCCCGAAATACTGTCTTTCGAACTTGTGTGCTATTGACGCCACGTCCGCTCTAACAGCGGAGCGGGATCCTCATTTCGACAGCGACTCACTCCGTTCGTCGGTCGAAATGGGACTGCGCCACGCCGCGTGTGTTACGTCGCTACTAAATATAGCCAACAGTCCCCGGAAAATCAACGAACGTCTCAGCCAATCAACGTTTGGACTGAGTTCTTCGGAAGATCTCCGCTATAGCATCAGCCACGTCGCTGCTCGATTTCTCCTTTGACATCGGTATCCATCGAATTCTCTTGTCGGCCCGAAACCACGTCAGCTGCCTCTTCGCAAACCGG
>Ga0194112_10002085_pt1 | contig 28875 bp, 19 predicted proteins | sample TA2MahC400mmetaG_FD_146191 | JGI IMG/M metagenome (GOLD analysis project Ga0194112, IMG submission 146191) | Freshwater microbial communities from Lake Tanganyika, Tanzania - TA2015016 Mahale Deep Cast 400m | ecosystem: Environmental > Aquatic > Freshwater > Lake | place: Tanzania: Lake... | reverse complement strand
TTTCACGCCCATTGAACCGCCCCGCTTCGGGGGCTCTACGCTGGGGGGCCTTCTCCCAGGGCTCCCTTCGGTCGCCCTGGGCTACGGCTCAAACGCCCCCATTCGGGGGCTAAACCCCAGCCCCCAGAAGATGTGGGTAAAGATCAGCCCTCTCCCTGGAAGGGAGAGGGGTGAAGAGCAGCAGCCTCTGACCTCACCGCAACCGGTCGCCTTCCCTATTGCGGGGCGGAGCGCTGAGCAGCCTTCTGGGCGGCGAAGAGGCGGTTCATGGTGGCGATGTAGAGGGTGCCGTTGGCGGCGACGGCGCAGCCGGGGATGCCAGCGCCCAGCTCGACGGAGCCGAGAACCTGTTTGTCCTTGCTGGCGGCGAGGGTCCAGAAGTCGCCGCGTCGGGTGCCGACGTAGACCTTGCCGTCGGCCACGAGAGGCGAGCCCCATATCTCGCCCTTCGTCTCGTGCGTCCAGTGGGGCTTGCCGGTCGCAACGTCGAGACAGTGGAGCGTGCGGCCGCAGTCGGCGATGAAGGCCAGCCCGTTCCAGACCGCTGGCGTGGAGCACGAGTGGCGGCGGAGGGGGTAGGACCAGACCTCGCCCGTCTTCGTCACATCGCCGGACTTCGTCGCGTCAATGCACTTGAGCCAGGCCTCGTCCTTGCCCCACCAGATGTCGCCGCCGGCGGCGACGTAGACGCGCCCCTCGTGGAACACGGCCATGCCCTTGATGTTGCTGGCGCTCACCTTGCGGTTGCCCATGTAGCGGTGGACGTCCTCCTTCGGGCCAGCCGGGTCGCAGTCGAATTGCCAGACCTTCTTCAGCTCGGCGACCCGGCCCCGGGGCGGCGCGGCGGCGAGGGGCTCGAAGGCGTAGCAGACGCCGTTGCCGCCGCCGAAGAAGACGAGCGGCCGCCCGCCCACCTCGCCCAGGGCGGGCGACGACCAGGTGGAGTGGACGATGCGGTGGCCGATGCGCTCGGCGTCGCCGGCCAGGAGGCGGCCCGTGGCCTTCTCGAGCACCACCAGGCTGGGCGCGTCGGGGCAGCGAATCTTGTGGTGCGTGCGGTCTAGCCCGTTGTTCGAGTTCAGATAGAGGAAGTCGCCGTGGATTAGGATCGAGGCATGCGCGCCGTCGTGCGGGTAGATGCCCGCGCCCGCGACGAGGTCGAGGAGCCAGAGGATGTCGGCGTCGGTCTTGCCGAGCGAGAGGGGCGGAGCGCCGGCGGGCACCATGTGCTTCGCCTCGTCCTGGTACGGCCCGTCGTTGCCGTTGGCCAAGCCGTGGAGGTCGAGGCAGGCGACCTCGTAGCGGTTGGTCATCACGAAGACGCGGTCGCCCTCGACGGTGGGCGGCGAGCACATGCCGGTTCGGGGCCAGTCGAGATAGGGGTCGGGCGGGTCCGCCGTGAGCTTGGGCACGACGAGTTGCCAGAGGAGCGAGCCGTCCTTCTCGTCGAGGCACAGGAGCACGCCGCGGTCGCCCACGTGGCGCGGGTCGCGGGGGCGCTCGTTGTTCGTGCCGATGAACACGCGGCCGGCGGCGACGATGGGGGTGGACCACGTCTCAGTGCCGAGCGGGACCGACCACTTGACGTTCTCGCCCGTCTTCGGGTCGAAGGAGTCGGGCAGGCCCTTCTCATCCGAGACCATGTTCCGCGAGTGCCTCTGCCCCCACTGCGGCTGGTCGCCGGCGAAGGCCGAGGCCACAAAGAAGGCGACGATGCCGAGCGCCTTGCTCAATAATGAACTCCTTGCTCTGCGCCCGTCGCAGGGGCCATGACCCTAGTCGAAGTGGCACCCCGTGTCAAGTTCGGCTCTTGACGCGAGCCTGGCGCCGAGTCTTGGGGGCTGCCTTCAACTATGCGCTCGTGCTCGTCGTCGTCCTCGTCGTCGTCGAGTCCGAAGGCTCTCTCCGCCATGAGGAGATTCGACGACGAGGACGACGACGACAACGACGACGATTCGCAACCCGAAGGCCAGGGGCCAGACCCTCTTGACGCACGCGGCGGAAAGGGCATGATCGGGGCATGCACGCATACGGCGATCTCCACGTCTACTTCGGCGACCTGCACAGCCACTGCGGCATCTCCTACGGCCACGGCACGCTCGACGAGGCGCTGGCCAACGCCCGCGAGCAGCTCGACTTCTGCTCCGTGACCGGCCACGCCCACTGGCCCGACATGCCGCCGCCCGATCCCCGCATCCAGCACATCCTGGACTTCCATCATGAGGGCTTTGCCAAGCTCAAGGCCGGCTGGCCCGCCGTGCTCGAGACGCTGCGGCGGGCCAACGAAGAGGGGCGCTTCGTCGTCTTCCCCAGCTTCGAGATCCACTTCTGCGCCACGGGCGACCGCACGGTGCTCTACCGCGACCTGGGGGGCGACATCCTGTATGCCGACGACCTGGCCGACCTGCACCGCCGGCTCCGCGCACTGGCGGCTCAGGGCAAGGCCGCCATCGCCTTCCCACACCACCTCGGCTACCGCCGCGGCGCGCGGGGGGTGAACTGGGAGGCCTTCGACCCCGCGTTCGCCCCCGTCGTCGAGATCGTCTCGATGCATGGCTGCTCGGAGGGGAGCGAGAACCCGCGGCCGTTCCTCCACTCGATGGGGCCGTCGGACTGGGAGAGCACGATGCAGTTCGGCCTCGCGCAGGGCCATGTCTTCGGGGTCGTGGGCGGCACGGACCACCACAGCGCGCACCCCGGCAGCTACGGCCACGGCCGGGCCGCCCTGTGGGCAACCAGTCTCACGCGGGAGGCCCTTTGGGAGGCATTGATGGCCCGCCGTACCTGCGCCCTGACGGGCGACCGCATCGCGGTCCAGTTCGCCCTCAACGGCGCGCCGATGGGCGCGGTCGTTCCGCTGACACGGCACCGGCATATCGAGATTGAGGTCGAGGCGGGGGGCGCGATTGACTGCCTGGACCTCGTGAAGAACAACCGCCTGCTCCGCCGCTGGTCCGAGTGCGACCTGCCGCAGGCCGCGCAGGGGTCACATCTTCATTTGGCACTTGGCGGCGAAGTGCGAAATGAAGATGTGACCCCGGTGCGCACGAAGCTCTTCCTCGAAGTCGGCTGGGGCGAGAAGCGGAAGGAAACGGCGTGGGACGTGTCCCTCGGCATCTCCGAGGGGCGCATCCTGGCCGTCGAGCCGCGCTTCCGGGGGCAGGAGGTCGTCTCCCCCATCGAGAAGGAGGCCGGCTCGTCCTCCCGCTACTACGCATCGCATTGGGAGCGCGAGGGCGAGCGGGCCGTGCGCTTCACCACGCGCAGCATCGGGCACCCGAACAACGTCGCGAACACGGCTCAGGGGATGTGCCTGGAGGTCGAGATGCCGCTGGGCGGCACGGTCGAGGCGGTCCTCAACGGCCAGCGGGCCACCGTTCCCCTGCGGCGCCTCGTCGCGGGGGCCAAGAGCGGCAACCTGGGCGGCATAGATTCGCCCGCCTGGCGCCTCCACCGCGCCCCGCTCCCCTGGGAGTTCTGCTGGAACGTGTCGCTCGACGATGCGGACGACGCCCCCGCCTTCTACTACGCCCGCGTCCGCCAGAAGAGCGACCAGTGGGCCTGGGCCTCCCCCATCTTCGTGCGCTGAGGCCATCTGCTCAGTGCTGGTGCTCGTGGGTCCAGTGACGGCCCGCGATGAGGAGGGGGAACACGATGTCGCCCAGGCAGCAGGGCACCCACACGGCCACGAAGAGGAGCACGAAGATGAGGGGGAGCGTGGCAAGCTGGTGCGCCGTCCCGAACGCGGTCAGGTAGAACAGCGAGGCCCAGGTGCTGAGGAAGACGTGGCCCGAGTGGGGAAGGCGGGTCTTCCTGCGCCAGACGCCGATGGCCATGCCGATGGCCGCCGCGGGCCACACGAGGAACCACTCCTCGATGAAGGCCAGGTGCATGTGCTCGCACATCTCGATGCGGAGCAGCCGGGCGCCCAGGTGAGGCAGCACGATGTCGCTCAGCGTGCCGATGGCGATCGAGCTTCCCACGCCGACCGCGACGGCCGCCGCCAGGCTGCGGCGGTAGCGGCGGAACATGGCCGTCGCCACGATGGCGCTCATCAGCACGTGGAGCGGGTGCAGGGTCTCGAAGACCGCCTCCGAGACGCCCTTGGGCACCTTGGCGAGGACGAAGGCGGCCATGATGGCGATGCCGCTGAGCGCGCCGAGCGCGGTGAACGGCACGTGATGGCGCAGCTCGGTGGCGATGATGCTTGGGCGGCTGCCCGACGCCATGTGGCTCTCGTGTTCCTCAGACATCGCTGGCTCTCATCAAAGGTCCAGGTCAGGGATGCCGTGGCGCGCCGGCCCGCTGGGCGGAACGGCGGGCGCAGACGACGTGGAGCGCATGGCACTCGCCGCACTCCTTCACGGCGTGGTCGGCGGCAAAGGCCTGCCAGTGGCGGCGCTGGTCCGGCGTCAGGATGCCCGTGCCCTTGCACAGCGGGCACGCGCCGTCGAGCGCGGCCAGCACCGCCGCGCGGATGAACTCCGAGCGGTTCGGCACGCCCTTCATCGCCTCGACGAGCGAGGCGTCGCCCTTGAACGTGATGATCTCCTGCTTGCCGCGCTTCGCCGCCACGTGCGGCCCCTATCGGGTCTTCGCCCCCCACTCCCTCCCTATTATTACAAAGTATTACCACCGTGTCAAGTGCACTTCGCCCGATGTGTCCTGAATCAAGGGTGCGCGATTGCGCGCCCCGGCCCCGGCCCGCTATACTGGCGGACGCACCACCCTGTTGGAGGACGATACGCCGTGGCAACCTTCCGTTGGCGATGGGCGGCCCTCTGCGCCACGCTCGTGGCCTGCCATCCGCAGCCCGCGCACGCCCACTGGCTCGACGACCCGCGCTACCCCGATTGGGCGCAGCGGGGACGCATCATCTACCTCGACCACACGATGGCCAACGAGCGCGACCTGGCCATCGTCGAGCGCCTCAAGGCCCAGGGCGCCACGCCCTTCATCCACGCCTTCACCCCCCACTGGCCCGACGACGTGGCCGTCGTCGCCCGCCTCGAAAAGGCCGGCATCCCCCTGGACGTGCGGGTCGAGGGAAGCCTGTTCTTCGAGGACGACCATATTGACCGCTTCGCCTTCATCCACGGCCGCTTCCTCCCCGGCGGCTGGTGGTACAACCACGCCTGGCGGACCAACTTCGACTGGTGGCGCGTCTTCCCCGAATCCATCCGCGCGACCACCCGCCGCCGCAACGGCGACGAGAAGCTCGGCTACGCCGGCCACCACGTGACCGTGCGCCGCGAGGGCAGCCCCCTCGCCCCCGAGCACCGCAGCGCCCGCGCCAAGCAGATCGCCTGGCTCCTCGCGGGCATTGACCCCCTGCCCGACGTGCCGATGCGGCCCTACGAGAACCAGCACGCCAAAGACCCCAAAGTGCCCTACCCCATGCTCGGCCACTACGCGGGCCTCTGGTACGACAACCCCGGGAGCGCGCCCAGCTACGACGTGGCCAGCCGCGCCGCGTGGGAGAAGCACTTCAAGGAGAAGTTCGGCATCGCCATCCCCGACCCCGCGGCCCACCCCGACCCCGCCGTGCGGCGCGAGTGGGCGCGCTTCTGGGCCGATGCCTGGGCCGACTACTATCTGTGGCGGCAGGGCCTCCAGAACGAGCTGTTGAAGAAGCGGGGCAAGCCCTTCTGCCACACGGCCGGCAACTTCAGCTTCATCGCCCAGCCCCACGGCGCCGCCGAGTTCTGGTTCGCCCGGCGCGGCTGCGTGGACATGTTCGGCCCCAGCGAATACGTGCCCGAGTGGTGCCGCGGCCGCTTCCACTTCCTCATCAAGGCCGCCATGGCCGCCAGCCACGGGCGGCCCGCCGGCAAGTTCTACCCCAACGACATGCAGATCGCCGAGAGCCTGGCCCTCTGCGCCACCAACACCTACCGCCCCGACCAGGCCGACTTCCTGGCCGCCAACCTCGACCTCTGGGCCAACGCGCAGCCCGGCGGCCGCATCGCCCTCCTCTTCCACGTCGAGCACAACCTCCTCGAATCCCACACCGTGGACCTCCAGTCCCTCGTAGACCAGATCACCGACCTGGGCTTCCCCTACGAGGTGGTTACAGAGGACGACCTGGGCGCGGAACTGGTCAAGCAGTTCCCGCTCCTCATCGTGTCGCAGACCGATCTCACGGAAGACGAAGTGGCACGGGTCAGCCGCTATCTCGCGGCGGGCGGGCAGTTGCTCCTCATCGGCGACTGCCTCATCGAGGGACCGAGGCACTACGACCTCAACGCTCCCCCCGCCTGGGCGCCGCGCCGCACGGTTGCCTCCGCCCTCGCCGGCAAGGGGCAGGGCCATCCCGTCCTCGCCGTGCGCGCGCCCTTCCCCACCGTGCTCCTGGGCAACACCATCGAGATGTTCGCCACCCCCTGCTTCCGCCTCGACCCGCCCGACCCCCACCTGCTCCTCAACATCCTCCACCAGCCGAAGGGCGGCCTGAACCTCGCCAGCCTGATCAACTACTCCGGCGGGGAGAAGAAGAACGTCGCCGTCCGCGTCCCCCCCAACGCCGAGTCCCTCCACGCCGGCTGGATCAGCCGCGACGGCGGAGGCGGCATGCTCCGCGTGGCGAACGAGCGTCTGGCTATCCCAGAGCTTCGCTACGGCTGCACCATCGTGTTCGGCAACGGCCGCGCCGCAGTCGAGCGCATCGTTCAGCGGAACGCGGAGCGCTTCCCGCTCAAGCCGCTGCCGCCCGACTTCAAATGGGTCTCCGCCACGAGATACGGCGGCTGGCACGGCCGCCAGATTCCGCCCGACAGCGTGCCCGAGGACAGGGTCATTTGTCAGCATCGCCTGGGGGCCACCGACCGCGGCGGCTACCTGTTCCTCGACGTCCTTGCCCCCAAGGCCGCCACGGTGGGCGAGGCCGCGAAGCTCGAGTTCCGCGTCCTCGAAACCCGCTACGACCACGTCGAGTACTGGCAGCTCATCCTCGAGGACGTGGCGACGGGCGAGCGGACCGCCGTGCCCATCTCCCTCCCCACCGACAACCCGCACGGCGACGGCGGCAAGCTGGCCGGCACCACCCTCTCGGCGGCCTGGACGCCAAAGAAGCCGGGCACCTTCCAGGCATACCTCGCCTACCGCGTCACCCGCATCCACCACGACGGCGAGCCATTCCTGGGGCCGGAGAGCGTGGCGGCCGGCTACAGCGGCAACACGCCAGCCAACCTCTTCCTCAAGAGCCAGCCGCTCCCCAAGCGCCCCATCGAGGACCGCCTGCGCGGCGTCGCCATCCAGGTGAGGCCGTGATCAAGACACGCCCGGCCTCGTACGTGTGGGCGAGAGTGGCCTTTCCCCCCTCCCCCTCGGGGGGAGGGCGGGGGTGAGGGTGCCTTCCGTCGGGTTGCCGCGGATAGAAGCACCCTCACCCCACCCCTCTCCCCAAGGGAGAGGGAGCGAGGCCATCTCCCCAAGGGAGAGGGAGCGATGCCCTCTCCGGGCCGAACACGTACCCAAACTCGGTTGGGCGTCTGTGTCGGGCTTGTGGCCCGACGGGAGCCGCGCTATAATGCGGGAGTCGCGCGACAAGAGACGAACCTTCACCCGGGAAAGGATGATAGCATGGCGGAAGGCGTGCTGGCGGTGACGGATGCGACATTCGAGGCCGAGGTGCTCCAGGCCGAGTTGCCCACGGTGGTGGACTTCTGGGCCGAGTGGTGCGGCCCGTGCCGAAAGGTCGGCCCAATCATCGCCGAGCTCGCCGCCGAATACGCGGGAAAGCTGCGTTTCTGCAAGGTGGATGTGTCCGAGAACACTGACTACGCCGCCAAGTACGGCGTCCAGTCCATCCCAAACATCATCCTCTTCAAGGGCGGCAAGGTGGTGGACAGCGTGATTGGCGCGCGGCCCAAGGCCGACCTCAAGGCCTGGATCGACTCGAACCTCTGATCCCCATCAACTCGTCCACGGCCTGGCCGATGTCGCGGCGGCGCATGAGGGCCTCGCCGACGAGGATGGCGTGCGCGCCCCAGGCGGCGACGCGCTCGACGTCGGCGTGGGTGCGGATGGCGCTCTCGCTCACGATGAGCTTTCCGGGCGCGATGCGGGCGGCGAGGCGGCGAGTGGTCTCCAGCTTCGTCGTGAAGGTGTGCAGATCCCGGTTGTTGATACCCACGATGTCGGCCCCGGCGTCGAGAGCGGCCTTGAGGCTGCTCAGGCAGTGGCACTCGACCAGGCAGGGGAGGCCCAGCCCCCGCGCCTCCGCGAGCATGGCCCGCAGCCCCTTGCTCCCGAGGGCCTCGGTGATGAGCAGCGCCGCGTCGGCCCCCGCCGCACGCGCCTCGACGAGTTGGTAGGGGTCGAGCAGGAAGTCCTTCCGGAGCACTGGGATGCCCACGGCCCGCCGCACGTGGCGCAGGATGGCCAGCGAGCCGCCGAAGAACCGCTCGTCCGTGAGCACGGAAATGGCCGCGGCGCCGTGGGCCTCGTAGGTGCGGGCGATGCGCGTGGGGTGGAACGCGGGGCGGATGAGGCCGGCGGAGGGGGACTTGCGTTTGATCTCGGCGATGAGCGCAACGCCGTCGCGAGCGTGGGCATGCCGGAGCGTCGCCGCGAAGTCGCGGGCCGGCGGCGCTTTCGCCAGTGCCGCCTCCAGCGCGGCCAGGGGCCGTCTGGCCTTTGCCGCCGCAACCTCGCCCCGCTTGTGCGCCAGTATCTCTTCCAGTATCCTGTGCAGCATCCGGCTCTCCGCCTCACTGGGCCGCACGCCGCCACCGACTTTGCGTCGGTGGGGCGAAGGATTGGCCACTACGCCGCGCCCCACCCCCAACCCCCCTCCCTCTCAGGGAGGGGGCAGGGGGAGGGTTGGCCACCCGGTAGAGCCCAACCATCGTCCCACTGGGGCAAGCCCAGTGCCGACGGAATTGTAGCGGCGGCGGTCGAAGGAATCAAGGAGCGAAACCCGTCGCGGCGAGCGGTTGTAGTATCCTGTGAGGACAGGCTCGCGGGACCCTTGACACCGAGGAGACACCGATGCGCAGGCGCATGTGCGGGGGCGTTGTGGCCGTTCTGGCGCTGGCGGCAGCCGCGGGCCGGGGCGGCGACCTGGCGGGCGTGGTGCCCGAGGACGCCTTGTTCTACATCGAGGTGAGCGACCCGAAGGGCCTCTGGGCCGACTTCGAGCAGTCGGGCCTCCGCGACATCTTCCGCGCCGTGCCCCAGGCCGAGCTTCAGCTCGGCATCGCCAGCGCCGTCGTCCGCGCCGTCGCCCAGCAGCGCCTGGGGCTGCCCTGGGACGATTTCTGGACCAAGTTCGGCTCGCGCCTCGGCCTCGTTGTGGCCGAATCGGGCGGCGCTGCTCGCATCCCCGTCATCCTGCTCGACGCCTCGGAGACGAAGGACGAGTTGAAGAAGCTGCTGGCCGGCACGGTGGAGCCGGCCCTGACAAAGGCACCCCCGGGCAAGGGCGCGCCGCCGGCCATCGCCGACGAGGCGCACGGCGACGTGGCGCTCCGCGTGATCAAGGGGCCGGGCGGCGGCCTCGCCTACGGCTTCGTGGGCGACGCCCTGGCCATCGCCGAGCCGGCCGCGCTGAAGAAGCTCATTGACGCCCGCGCCCGCCGGTCGCTGGCCGCCAACGAGGCATTCCAGAAGGTGCGCAAGGCCGCCGCAGCCCCCAAGGGGGTCGTGGCCTACCTCAACTTCGCCCAGGTGCTCGCCGAGCACAGGCCCGTGCTCGACGGCAACCCCGACCTGCGGCGGCTCTTCGACGCCGTCGGCCTCACCACCGTCCAGTGGGTGGCCGTCGCCTCGGCCTTCGACGGCCGCGGCGTGCGCGACAAGCTGCACCTCCACACCGGCGAGAAGAAGCTCGGCCTCGTCCGCCTCCTCGGCAAGCTCACGCCCGGCACCTCCGCCGCCGCACAGGTCCTCCCCAAGGAGTGCCCGCTCCTGGTGTCGCTGAACTTCAAGGACGGCCCGGAGCTCTGGCAGGCCCTCGTGAAGTTCGTCGAAGAGGCCGGCCAGGGCGAGGGACTGGCCAAGCTCGACGAGGGGAAGCAGAACCTCAAGCTCCAGTTCGGCATCAACCTCGACGACGACTTCGTGGCCGCCCTGGGCGGCGAGGTGTTCCTGGCGGCGAACCCCGACTTCGTGGCCGAGTTCGCAGCCAAGCGCCGCGCGCCCGAGAACAAGGACTTCGCCTTCATCCTCGGCGCCCGCGTGGCGAAGCCCGACGCCATCAAGACCACCATCCACCGCCTCATGGCCGGCCAGCCAGGCGTCGCGCCCGCCGTCGAGCGCAAGACCGAGGCATACCAGGGCGTGGACATCCACACCCTCGTCCTCCCCGACGCGGCGAACCAGCCGGCCTATGCCTTCGTGGGCGAGTTCTTCCTCGCCGCGAAGAATGCCGCGGTCCTGCGCCAGTGCGTGGACGCCCAGAAGGACCCGGCGAAGGCCCTCGCGGCCAGCCCCCGCTTCCGCAACGTGGCCGACCCCATGCCCCTGAAGCACCACGGCATCGTCTACGCCGACCTCCAGAGCCTCCTCGAGGCCATCCTCACGGCGGGCAAGGAGCCGGCGGAGGGCCAGCCCGTGGGCCCGATGGTCCAAGTCCTCGGCCAGCTCGCCGGCCAGCTTCGCGGCGCCTGCGCCACCCTCTCCGCCGACGAGAACGGCATCACACTCGAGATCTACACCAGGTCGGGAGTCCTCCCCATCCTCGGCGTCGTGGCGGGTGTCGCCCAGCGCCGCGCTGCCGCCGGTCCACCGCCTCCGCCCATCCCCAAAGGCCCCAAGCCCACCGATTTCTGAGGAGGGCGCTCCGCGCAAGCCGGCCCCTTGGCGACCGCGCAGCGCCCTATGTGACACCCGATCGCCCCACGTACCCACCCTCTCCGAGGGCAGGGAGTGGGGCCCCCGGGTAACCATGGGGCCGCCGTGGCTTCGCTACATGTGCGGCACTAGACAGCGGATGTGGAACAGGCCATGCTGGCAACTGCCGCCGGCTTCCAGGAAACTGCCTTCCACGAAGAACCCCGAGCACCCACCCCTCTGCGCTAATTTCCAGAGCTGATCGCGCTCCGAAGTGTGCATCACGCCCTCTACCACAACTTGCCATCCGTTACGCGCGCACTGCTCAAACACATCGATCAGAACGTCCGTGGGTGCCCACCCTCTTTCCAGCGGGTCATCCGGCGATCTTCCCTCGACGAAGCTCCGGAAGTAAGGGTACTCCACTTTGACAAAGGCTGGAGATAGACCAACGCGTTGCAGCGATAGCAGGTTCATTGCGAGGTCGCAGGCGAAAGCAGTGCCGTCAAGGTTGTCGCGGAGCCAGGCTGCGCCTCCCAAGTGATCCGGGCCGCTGGCGCTGGAATCGATCTCCACGACCACCCTGAGCTCGCCGTGAGACCTCAAGAGCCTGGGCAACATGTGAAGCCAGGGAGCTGCCGAAAGCACAGGAGAGCCGACGTTCACGAAAGCATTCACCCTATGGGGGCACGTGCCCCCCCGTACGAGGTTCTGCGCTTCAACGAGCTGCTTTGCCAGCAGCAGGAGTGCGAGGTTCAGGTCAAGTTCCGGGACAAAGGCGCTTGCTACATCCTCGAGGTTTGTGAATTGGTCGGTAAGCGCCTCTGTGCCAAATGGCTCCGATGTCTGGGTCTCGGTGGAAGGGCCCGTAATGCGGCATATGGGCAGGTTCTTGTCGGAGACGGCCCTGGCGATGGGTTCGCGGCCGGCGAAGAGGCGTCGGAGCAGACTCGATGCGTGGGTGCCCCAACTCGCCGCTGCAAGCGGGTCGTACTCGCAGGAGACCTCGATTGGGGCAATGCTGGCAGCGCCCCACCCGCGCCACTCGTGCGGCCTAACGGTGACGCGCGCTGAGAGAGTGGCCGCCTGAGGCACGTTTGGGACAATACGCCACCGGCGGACCAGGATCTCGGGTCGGTTCCTGTGCTGCAGGTACGGGTAACGGACGTCGATCCCGGGAAGCGGAGCCGCGGGGTCCTCCGTCTCTGTGCCACCAAGATAGCTCTCCCATCGCATCGCCGGTGGCCCCTGCGTCGTCTTCAGCGACACACCCACCTGGATGGTGAGGTGGGCCGGCGGCTCCACCCCCCCACGTGGGCACGCCATGAGGACGTAAAGGCTGGGCTGTTCGTTGGTGGTGAAGCAGTCGCCGCAGACCTCAACACCCCAGTAGGCTGCGACCTCCAAACGCGGTCTAAGACCCTCCTGCTCCAAACGCAGGACTCGGACGTGGGACAGGGCTTTCAGCCTGTTCTGTTGGTGTCTGGCGCGCGCGACATCGAATGCCACCTCTGCGTGGAGGGTATCATACAGTCCGGGTTCGGGCTGGAAGTCGAGGTGCGGCATGAACGCAAACGGCATGGCATGACCCCTTCTTGGATGTGCCAACGAGACGATGCTCGGAGGGGATACACGGATGGGGGCGGGGCGCGCCTACCGGCTCGGAAGCCGCTAGCCTGTTCACTACAGGCTCTCCGCGACGCGACTACGCCCGAGCCGGCCGCTGTATGCCATTCACCCATCGCCGGCGTTCGGCACACCGGCACCTCCAGAGCGCTACGTATCGCTCGACCCGCGCGCCATCGCAGACGGGAACACTCAGCAACGCGCTACTGTCGGTTGCTCACTGGGCGGCCACAGCAACTCGTCCAGGAAGTCCTCCGGATGCAGGCGAGCGTATCCCTGCACGACGGCATCGAGGCGAAACTCGCGCGAGCCCTCGCGAGGCGCTGAGAGCATGGCGTAGATGGAATCCGACTCCATCTCCCATTCGGTCATCCCGAGCAACTCCGAGCGGCGCTTCGTCTCGTCGCAGGAGGGCGCCTCGGGGTACCTCAGCGTATGCTGCTTGCCGCCGCCGTAGGTCCGGATGGTCACGGGGCTCTTGTACCGCCGCGGACCAACCTCATCATCGCAGTAGGCGCGGAAGTCGAGCATCCGGCACAGGATCTCGGATGGGTCGGTTTCGCTGGGAACGAGGTGCACATTCCGCAGAACCCGTCGGACGCGGTCAATGTGCGCTTCCTCCATCAGCACGCGCTGGTCAATCGGGTTGAGCAACGGCGCCAGCCCAATGAGCACGGGTCTCAATGCATCGCTTGAGACACTCTCCTCCCGGTAAGGAGCCAGGAATCGCCGAAGAGGCGCTACCTCGTTCCGGCGTGAGGGATCAGCGACACAGCGGATGGCATCGAGCGAGTCCAGGGCGCGGCCCCGCTCCGACCGTGGTTCGCACGTGTTCGCCGATGAGAGGCATGCGACGGCCGTCTTCAACGTGTCGTTGAAAAACTGCCACCGTTCCCCCCCCTCCAAATCGCCCGCCAGTTGTTCGACGAAGGCTCTGCCCGTGTAGTCGAGAGACAGGTCTCCTGCCAAGCAGAACATCCCCAGAGGGCCATTGGCGTCCCACTTGTAGGAGACGCGCTTCTGCAGTGGGCTGGACGCATCCTGCGCTCGCAGTGGTTGCACGCTCACCAGACCAGTGTGATATCCCTGTCCCGCAAAGTACTTGTGGAAGGGATCGTAGCTATCGTCTCCGTCGGGCAACTCATCAGGGAGGAATGCCACGATGGGGCACTTGGGCAGTTCTCCTGGGTGCGAACGCAGCCAGACGATGTACCGCCTGACGAGTGACTCTGACTCACCCAGCACTACGACCCGGACTAGCTGCTGGTCCCCTCCGGCGCCGTTGGTAGTCAGGCGCGACGCCTCCCCCAGTGCGCTGTGCGTGGCCACGTCAGCATGGAACAAGCCGCTGCTCCCTCCCCACTTCGCAGTTGAGTACGTCTCGACGATCTTCTGGAGCGACTTCGCCCCCCGATCGCCATGAGGGCCCACGGTTTCCCTCAATCGCCTCACCAACTCCGAGGACACCTTGGGCGCCTCCCACCATGAATCTCTGACGTGGCGATAGGGGAGCCGCAGAATCCGAGAGACGCTCCAGAGGTGCCGCGCGTCCTGGACGACGCTTCGCCAGACGGCCGTTACCACGGCGCCCGTGCTCAGGCGGATCATGGCCAGTTTGAGCGCGCAGACGTGGCACGCAAGGGCCGCGTTCAACTCAGTGGTCATGAACGCGCGGGCGACCAGAAGGCATTCGGGGACCTCACCCTCGGGCCTTGCGGCCCGGCAGGCCTGACACAGGCGCGGGGCCTCCTTGTCGTCAGATGACACAAGGTCCCCCTCAAGCTTGTCCAGCCTTCGGATCCAAACGCGCGCCGAGTCCGCGGTGCCCGTGGCCTCACCTGAAGACGCTTGAGGCATGATCAGAGGTCCCCCTCGTGTCCTGGCTGCCAGTAGCCACCCCGCAATCCCCAAGGCGTCACAACCTCAGGCTGAAGCCCCTGCTTCTTCAGGGCGGGCAACCGCGGCAGCTCGGTGCGAAGCTGCGAAGCCATTAGTATATCAGGAACTCCCCAGTGAGTCAATCGCCGGCGCCCCATGGGGCAGCGGACTCCATCGAGGGGGCGCTGACGAGTTATCGGGCCCGGAGGTGACACTAGAGGGGAGATCGCGCAGGGTGAGGGTCGGCGCTGGGTCGTCGAGGACACTGCTCGTCCCACCTCAGTCAGCGGGTGAAAACCCCGCATCACCCGCTCGACACGCAGCAGATGTACCACGAAGCATCGGCCCACCCAACGCCTACCAGGCGCACCGACACGCGTTTGCTTTCTTTTAGCGCACGGCCCAGGAAAAGTCAAGCGAAGTTGTCGGCCAAGCGCCCTCAAGGGCGGCTCTGGCCGTAAGTACTTATTATAACACGAGTTGCGAGTGCGATGGATGCCGGACCCTGCCGCCTGATCGCCGTTGGCCCTGGGACCGCCCCTGCGGTCCGACTGCGCGCGCCCCCCCTGAACACCACGGGGCAAGGTTCCTATGAACGCGGGGGACCACCCGACACATGAGTTCGCCATTGTGCTGCCCGCCCGAGGTCACGCGCCCGCATCTTTATTTTGGCCCGGGATCCGCTCGCCGTCAATAGCTCAAGTGCGCTTTCACACCATCCCACGAATGGACTATGCGAGAGGAGGACGCCGGTGACCCCGCGACCTTGTTCAACCATGGCCCACGGCTTCCTGCTATGGCTCGACCTGCACGAGGTCAACGTAGTACGTGCCCGGGCGGGCGCCGTCGGGGGCCGAGAGGCCGATGCCGGCGGTGTGCCAGCGGAGGAAGTAGGTGCCCTTCGGCAGGAGCTTGTCGAGGGGGATGCGCACCTTCTGGTAGCCGGGCGTGATGGCCTTCAGGTAGCCGCCGGCCAGGAGGGGCACGCCACGGCTGTAGTGCGGTTCGTCGTAGAGAAGGTCGTCCCCCACGCGATGGTGGTCCATCAGGTGGGCGAGCAGCTCCTGGTTCACGTCGCCCTTGATGTAGAAGGTGAACCACTGGAGGCCGGCGCTGTTGTAGCCGTCGCCTGCGACGACCCAGTAGCCGCGCCAGGGTCCCGGGCCGGTGGCGGCGAAGCGGAGTGCCGCGCTCTTCGGATGCACGCCGCCGCTTCCCGCCCAATGGACCTCGACGGGTCCGACGGCTCCCGCGCCGTGGTAGCCGCCCTGGTGGAAGCGGAAGGCGGCCGGGCCGCGGGCGAGGTGGACGACGGCGGGCCAGGCGTCGGAGGCCCCGGCATCGTCGGTGGCCTTGACGGTGAGGGCGCAGGTTTCGCGGAAGCGCTTCTCGCCGAAGACGGCGGGCGAGACGCGGAGTGTGGCTGCGAATACGCCATCGGCGCCTGCAACGAGGGGCGTGGCGTCGCCGCCGCCCAGCTTCGCCGCGTCCACGGTCACGCTCTTGAGTGCCCGCGGGCCGCGGGGGTGGAGGACGCGGGCGTGGAGGGTGAACTGCATTTTGTCCTTGGCCTCTTCGATGAGTCGGGCGGCGGCGACGATGGCGCCGAGGTGGGGCTCGGGCGGCTCGTCGGCGGCAAGGGCGGCGATGCGGCCGTGGAGCTCGCCCCGCGCGCGCGCGGCCCCCACGCTGCCGAGCTGTACGGCGCACGGCACGGCGCGGGCTTGGGCGATGGCCGGGCCTTTCGTGGGCAGCGCCCAGCGGCCAACCCACAGGGCGTTGTTCGCCACCGCGTAGTAGACAGAGCCGTTGGCGTTGGCGGTGCAGCTCGCGCCGGTCTTGACGAATGGGCCGACGTAGAGGCCCTGGTTGTGCCGCTCGCCGGGGTCATCCTTGAAGCGGCGGCGCGACAGGCAGAGGCCCTGGCGGCGCGGGTCGTAGGCGGCCAGGGTCTCGGCGCGGTCCGTCGGGCCGTTGGTGAAGAACAGGCTGGCCCACGCCGCGCCGTCGGCGCGGGCCGCCACGCGCCAGGTCCGCCCGTCGTCGTCGGCCTGAAGGATGGCGCCGTCGAGGGTGGCGGCGTAGAACTGCCAGGGCTGCCCCGGCGAGGCGACGGCGGATGGGCGGACGCCGCGGAGGGTCTCCTCCCAGTGAACGCCGTCGGTGCCGGAGCGGTGGATGCCCCAGGCCTTGCCCTCGGTGGCGGTCATCGAGCCGATGGCGACGATGGTTTCGCCGTGCTTCACGAAGCGGGTGAGGTAGCGGTCCTTGCCCAACACCTCCCAGGTTGCCCCCAGGTCGCGCGAGAGCGACAGGCCGGGGGCCGCGAGGCCGTGGGTGGCGAGCAGGGTGCGACGGGTCGGATCGGAGGGACAGAAATCCACCCATTCAATGTGCGAGGAGGCGAGGGCGTCGAGTGGCGCCTGATGCGTGACGCGTGACGCGTGAGGGTCGTCGGCGCCCAACGGTTTCCAGCTCTGGCCCGCGTCGGTGCTGAGGAACAGGCCCTTGGCGTCGGTGCCGAGGACAAGGGTGTCGGGGTCCACGGCGGAGACGGCGAGGCAGGTGGCCTCCGCATCCCACTGTGGGCGGGGCGTCTCTGCCCCGCGCGGGCCATCTTCGGCGCGGCGAGCGGAGCCGCCGCCCACAACGGGGGTCCAGGTGTGCCCCTCGTCCCGGGTGACGAGCAGCCCCTTGTCCGTGGCGCACCAGGCAACCAGGGGGTCGAGGGGATGGGGGAAGCAGCGGCGGACACCGCCGGGTTCGGGCAGCCGGCTCCATTCGATGCCGCCGCGGACCTCCCGTGGCACAGGCATCCTGCCTGTGGCAGGCCCGGGCACAGGCTGGAAGCCTGTGCCACCTCCAGGGAAATCAATGTGCTCGATGAGGCCGAAGGAGTCAGGGCGGTGAAAATCCTCGGTCGGCAGGTCGCACCAGGTGTACTCCTGCTTGGGCGCGTTGCCGCGCGGAGCGCGGAAGCGTGTGACGTTGAAGCGCCAGGTCTGGTCCGCGCCCGTGCGGGCGCCCAGGTCGCGGAGCGGCACGCTGAGGGCCACCCGCCAGCCCTTGCCCGGCTGGGCCGAGACGGCCGCCTTGACGTCGCCGTTCCACGAGCGGTCGCTCCGCCCGCCGGGCGGATGCGACTGGTCGAAGACCGTGCCGATGGCGCTGACGCCGATCTGCTTGTAGCCGACCTCGGGGTGGGGGAGGACGTAGATTTCCACGCAATCGTCGCACCACACCTCGCCGTCGCGCTCGCGGGCCTTGGCCAGGAGCTGGGCGTCGGGCTCCTCACACTCGATGGCCGCGTAGAGGTGTGTGGCGTCGAAGAGCAGGCGGCAGGTCGTGGCGAGCTTGCCCTGCTGGCCGGGCACGGGGTGGAGCTTGAGGGCCGGGGCCTTCTCCCACAGCGGGTCGGCGAGTGTGCCCTCCACCTTCGGGCCACGAGCCACCTTCACCGCCGTGGTCCTCGCCCGCTGCTGGGCCCACGCAGAACCAGAGAAGAGGAAGAGTGTGCCCGCGAAACACGCGAAAAGACGCGAAAGCAAGAGTCTGAAATCGGCAATCGGCAATCGGCAATCGGCAATCATCTGGGCTTCCCCAGCACCGTCTGCCGCGCCAGGAAGCAGGTCTCGCCGGGCTTGGGGTCCTTGGGCACGTCAGCGAACTCGTAGGGCTTCCAGAGGAAGAGGGCGTTCTGCGGCTTCGGCGTGTCGTCGAGCCGCGCGTGCTCGGCCAGGAGGCGGCGGTAGGCCCAGTGCTTGTCGAAGCGGCCGAACTTCGGCGTGGGGTCCGGCTCGGAGTCCAGGTCGGCGGGCAGGTTGTCCACCTCCTTCCCCGAATCGTCGCGCTCCTTGCGGGGCCGGGCGAGGAGGTTGTCGGTGCCCGCGTAGAGCTTGAGCCAGAGGGCGCGGGTCTCCTTGCCGCGGACGAGCCAGTAGGTCTTGGTGGGGTCGGGCTTCACGTCGCGGCCGAGGTCGGGCTGCTCGAGCAGGTGCTGGCGGTGGTAGAAGTTGGCCGTCTCGCGGGCCGCATAGGCGTAGGCCTCCAGCATGTCAATCGCCTTGTCGCGGTTCGCGTCGGCCCGGCCCGTCTCGAAGCCCTGGAGGAGGAACTCGGCGAAATAGGTCTGCGTCCCCTCCGTCTCGTAGCCCGAGGCTGTGAGGACGACGCGGCCCGGGCGGAGATAGCTCTTGAGGAACTCAGCGCCGCCGCTGGCCGCGTTGATGATGACGAGCCGCTCGGCGGGGAGGGCGTCGAGCATGTCGCCTAGGTCGGTCGCCTTGAGGTCTGGCCCAGGGAGGCAGAGCTTCCCGAACTCCTCGCTGATCTGCCCGTGGCCGGCGAGGAAGAGGACGAACTGGTCGCGGGTGCGGAGCGCCCGGGCCATCTTCTCCATCTCGGCCTTGACGTTTTCAAGCGTGGCCTTCTGCCGCGGCGGCGTGGCCTTCGCGTCCTCCGTCTCGGTGAGGACGACGATGTTGTCGGCAGGCACGCCGCACTGCTTCGTGAGGACGGCGTGGAAGCGATTCGTCCAGTCGAGCAGCAGGCGCGAGTACTGCTCGGAGCCGCCGAGGCCGGCGACGAGGACCGCGCGCGTCGCGCCCGGCTCAGCAGCAGGCGCCGCGCTGGCAACGAGAAGCCCCAACGCCCAGACCAGCTTCATGGGATGCCAGATTCCTGATTCCATATTCCAGATTGAAGCACAAACGGCTCGCCAATGCCACATCAAATGGCCGCGAGCATCTTCTTGAGGGCGGCGGCGCTCTGGCGCAGGCGGTCGGCGCCGGTCATGTTGGGCGTGAAGTCCTCGATGATGAGCGGCGGGTTGATGCCCGCGTCGTGAAGGGCCTTGACCCACGCGGGCAGGTAAAGGTCGCCCTCCTCCATGCGGCACATCTGGCCCGTCCGCCGCGTGCAACCGAGGGGGTCAACGTCCACGATGATGCGGCGGTTGCCGCCGATGTGCACGCAGTCAATGTAGTCGCGAAGGACGGAGACGGCGAGGACGGGGGCGACCTCGCCTTCGCGGCCGAAGTTGGCGATGTCGAAGATGACGCCGATGCGCTCGGGCGGGAAGTGGCGGACGACATTCCAGGCGAGGCCCGGCGAGGTGATCATCGTGCCGCAGTGGGTCTCGAGGATGAGCTTGATGTCCATGGGAGCAGAGAGCTTCTCGATGACCTGCGCGTAGCGGTCAACCACGCGCTGGAGAAGCTCGGGGTAGTTGAACGGCTCGCGTGGGTAGGCGGGCGGGCCGCAGCGGACGGCTTTCGCGTCGGCGGTCGCGGCGCCCTCCAGGTGGAGCTTGATCGCGTCGTCGGGGTCGGTCACGCAGCACACGGGCACGGTGCCCCAGGGCTTGATGCCTGCGGCGCGCAGGCGGCGAGTGAGCGATGCCCCGTCGCGGACGAGCCGCTCGGGCGTGAGGTCGAACTTGTGGTTCCCCCAGTTGCCCCACGGCTTGTCGCGCTGCTCGGGCGGGATGACGCGGGGGCGGTACTGGTAGTAGCGTATCCCGAGCTCGCGGCACAGCGCGATCTGCTCGTCGAAGTCCAACTCCGGCAACATCACGGCGGTGACGCCCATTTCCATAGACGTGTCTTCCTCTCAACTTGCTCGCCCGCGGCAGCGGGCAACCAGGATCCAGACCAGGTCCCCGATCTGCTGGAGTCCCACCTCGAAACCCTCGGCCTCGAACATCCCTGGGAAAGTGGTGAGGAGGGGTTGGTACTCGTCCTCCATGTCGGGGTACTCCGCGAGCGCACGGGCCTTGTGGGGTGCATCCCGAAACATCGTGTCGGCGATCACGACCCGCCCGCCCGTCCGCAGCACGCGCCGGGCCTCACGCACGGCGCGTTGCTTGTCGGGATCGGCGAGATGGTGAATGGCGTATGCGCTGACGACCACATCGAAGCTGGCATCAGCGAAAGGGAGGCACAGAAACGGGTCGTCCACGTGTTGGACGGAGAAACGACCTGGCCAGCGGCGCAACTTGTCTTCAGCCAACTTGAGCATCTGCTCGGAGGGGTCCACGCCGACCACGCTGCAGCCGAGCTCCAGGAATGGCACCGCGGAGTTGCCTGTCCCCGTGCCGATGTCGAGGACGAGGTCCTTCGGTCTCGCGGAGGCGCTGCTCGGCAGGCGCCGGAGCGCGTCCTCGTAGCAAAGGCGCCGCGAGCCCCTCATGCGCTGATCATAGCGCTCCAGCCCAGCGTAGGAATCGAAGTCCCAGGTCTTCCGGTCACCCGCAGCCATCGCGCGTTCGCCTCCAGAGCACTCCGCGTGCAGGTATGCACGCCCTACCACTCGATTGTCGCCTCACGGCTGGCTGGCGCAAGCGCCCTGTCGCCCTTCGGCGTTCGCAACACAAAGCCGCCCGGCGGCTTCGCGTCCCCCGCGAGTCTGAGCGTGCCCGTCTGGCCCTTGGCGGTGTAGGTGAACGAGCATGGGCCGAAGTGGGTGGGCAGGTTCTTGATAGCCATGCCCTTCTCGTCGCGGAACCAGGCGGGGTCAACGCCCGCGAGAAGCACCAGGCAGTCGCCCTCCTCGAAGGCCAGGCAGTCGCGGAGGAGGAGCCACATTTCGGCGATGGCCCAGCCGTGGGGCATGGCGACGCCGCTGTTCCAGGTCGTCCGCAGATGGCCCCAGCCGCCCGAGCCGCTCTTGCCGCCCTCGTCGAAGGCGTACCAGCCGCGCATCTGCTCGTGGTCGAGGTGGGAGGCGATGGTGCGATAGCCCGCCTCCCGGTTGCCCGCGAGGAGCCCCTGATGGGCTGTGGCGAGGGGGAAGTAGCGCCAGCCGCCCGGCTTCTGCGCGCCGACGCCCTTGAACTGGTCGAGGACGCGGGGCAGAGACGCCCCGCCTACAGGGTAGAGCTGGCAGGGCCAGAGGAGCGAGTAGTTGCCGTAGCCGTTTCGGAGCTTCGCGCCGAACTTCGCGTCGTACTGCTCGAAGAGCATCTCGGCGAGCTTTGACCATTCGGCGGCGTCCCCCCCCTTGCCGGCGGCCTTGGCCAGGAGCGCGGCGGCGCGGAGGCCGGCGATGTCGAATGCCTCGGTGTACTCGGGGTGGTGCCCGTCGCAACTGCCGGGCTTGAGCACCTGGCGGCGGAAGGCGGGAAGCTCGTCGGGCTTGTCGGGCGGGAGGGCGTCGCCGAAGTCCAGGCTCGTCGCCTTCACGTAGTGGGGCGGCGGAGTGGTGCGGTAGTAGCGGACCATCGCGGCGAGCTTGGCGGCGGACGGATAGACGCGAGCAAGCCACTTGGCGTCGCGGCTGAAGAGCCAGTGTTGGCCCATCGCCCAGAGCACCTGGCCGGGGTTGTCGGCCTCGACGGCTACGCGGCCGTTGAAGGGGTGGGCGAGGAAGTAGTCAATCGCCTTCTCCGACAGAGCAAGGTTGCCCGATTTCTGGAGAATGTTGGCCACGTAGACGCCGTCGCGGTTGAACACGTTGTAGTTCACCACCGCCACGTCGGGTGCCCCCTCGTTCATGCACATCGCCACGTGGCCGATGATGGCTGCGAAGCACTCGGCCCAGCGGGGGTCAGGCGCCCTGATGGTCACACGCCCGACCAGGTCCTTCCAGTAGGCAGCGGCCTCGCCGAACAGCGTTTCGGCCTTCAGGGCGCGGTAGTAATCGAGGCCGGGATCAGGCTGAAGGATGCCGCCTTCCTTCGGATTCGGCTTGGCGAGGTCAAGCTGCGCCCACCCGCTCTTGCCGTCCCATTGGTGGGCGACGGCTCGGCGGCCGGGCAGGACGGGGCAGATGAAGCCGAACGTCCTCGTTTCGCCCGCGGAAAGGGTCAGGTCGAAGCGGAGCGCGCCCGAGCAGTTGCCCGGAAGGGAGATGACCTGCTTGCCCGCGGGAATCCTGCCCGCTGTCGCCTCGTCGCCGATGGTGTCGCTCTCAAGCACCCCGGCGCCGCTGGGCTTCTCAGTGGCCACGAGAGCCGCGTAGCCGCCGACCAGGAGGGCATCACCTGTGTCGCTCGCTGAGAGGGCGTGAATCGGGAAGCCCGCGGGGCCGAGGGGGCGGAGGGCCACGTAGAGAGCTGCCTTCTTCGTTACCCTCCCGAAGGTATTGGAACCTTCGGGAGGGGCAGCGGGAGGGATGGTGAGACGCAGTCGCGCGGCGACGATGAAGACCTCGCCCGCGGGCGACGGGCGACGCACCTCGCACACCTCGCCCCTCACCGCGAAGCCGTCGGTCGCCCAGCGGCTCCAGGGAATGAGGTGCCCTCCTCCGCTGAGGCCGTGCTCGACCTTCACGCCGTCCGTCGTCGGCGCCCAGAGCTTGCCCTTCTCGGCGTCGTAGAGCCAGAAGTAGATGCCGTAGCTGCCGACGCCTGGCGAGAAGCAGCCCTCGGGCTCGACGAAGGTCTTGAGCGAATCGAGCGTGTTCGGGATGCCGATGGGAATATGTATCCGCCCGCGCGGGTCGAGGGGGCCGCGTTGCGGCTGCCCGGCTTCTACCATCCCAGTTGCCATTAGCGCAACCCCAAGGGAACTCAGGAAACGCCACCTCTTCCCCAATGCTTTCCTCCTCAGCGCTCTGTTCCCTCTCCCTTGGGGAGAGGGTTAGGGTGAGGGTGCCTTCCGAGACAGCGTAGAGCAGCGGCAAAGGCACCCTCACCCCGGCCCTCTCCCCGAGGGAGAGGGGGAAGAGGTCAGGGGCCGTCCAACGCGAGGGCGTAGCCGATCAGGCGATAGGCCAGCTTCGCGGCGGCGAAGTCGGAGATGATGCTGCCGGGGAGCGGGCACAGTTCCACGATGTCCAGCGCCACGATGCGACGGCGGGCCGCCACGCGGCGGAGGAAGCGAAGCGCCTCGTGCCAGCCCAGGCCGCCCGGCTCGGGCGTGCCGACCGCCGGGATGACCGAGGGGTCGAAGGCGTCGAGGTCAATCGTCAAGTAGACCCGTTCGCCGAGGAGCGCGAGCGCGCGGTCGGCCCAGGCCGGATCCGCGGCCATCTCGTGCGCGAGGAAAATGGGCCAGCCTCGCTCGCGGATGAGGTCGGCGTCGTCCTGGCACAGGGCGCGGATGCCGACCTGGACTGCTGGGTGCCGCTCGCGGATGCGGCGGAGGGCGCAGGCGTGGCTGTGGGGCGAGCCATCGTAGGCGTCGCGGAGGTCGGCGTGGGCATCGAGCTGGAGCACGGTGAGCGGGCCGCAGACGCCCGCCGCGGCGTCCACGAGCGGCGGGGTGATCGAGTGCTCTCCACCGAGGGCGACGAGGAGCTTGCCATCAGCGAGCACCTGGCGCGCCGCGGTCGTCATCCGCTCGGCGGCCTGTTCGTATCCCAGGCTCTCCACCTCGACTGCGGGCAGCGTGGCGATGCCGAGGCGATAGGTCTCGCGGCCCAGCTCCTCGTCGTATAGCTCGACCTGGTGCGAGGCGTCAATGATGGCCTGGGGGCCGCGGCGGGTGCCCTTCACGTAGCTGGTCGTCGCCTCGAGGGGCACGGGGAGCACCACAGCTCGCGCGGTCTCATAGGCGGAGTGGGGCGGCCCGATGCCGAGGAAGCCGGGGAAGCCGCTAGGCTCGTCCATTCGGTTCTCTTATCGTGATCGTCCCTCGTCCTTCGTCCTCGATTCTGTTGCTTCGGGGGAAGAGTCGAGGACGAGGACGACGACGAGGACGAGGACGATTGCAGAGTGTCACACGAAGACGGCGCAGGCGATGGCGGTGGTCCAGAGGCCGTTCTTGTCGCCCAGCGCGCTCTGCGTGGTGTGGAAGGTGCGGACGATCTGGCCGGAGAAGCGCCAGATTTCTTTCTTCTCGTCGTAGCTCTTGTCGGGGTCGAAGTCCACGCCCAGGATCGTGGCGAGCATGCTGGCCGCGAGGTCCTCCGCGTAGTCGCCCGCCGCATCGTCCGTCTGCCCGAAGCCATGGTGCTCGGAGAGGTAGCCGTAGTTGTCGGGGTTCTTGGGAATGGCGACGCCGATGGAGGCGGCGAGGAGGCGGTGCGGCTCGTTTGTGGCGTTCTCACTCATCACCACGTGGAGGATTTGGCCGGGCTTGAGGAGCTGGAGGCCGAGCTTCTTGGGGATGATCTTGCAGTGGGGCGGGAAGATGCTCGACACCTTGACGAGGTTGTAGCTGGCGATGCCGGCGTCGCGCAGGGCCATCTCGAAGCTCGTCAGCTTCTCCTTGTGGCGGCCGACGCCATTGGTCAGGAACAGGCGTCTGGGCACGTAGCCGCCGCTCTCCGCCGCACCGCGTCTGGGCATTCCACCGCCTCCTTGCATCTGCTCTCGGGCGGCACGGCCCGCCCCTCGGACCCCTCGCTCCCCGACAGCAGCGGGCATGTATACAACATTGCGGCGACTCTTTCAACAGCGGTTTCAGCGCGTGAAGGGTGCTGAGACCTCGATCCGGTTGTTGCCCTCGAAGACCTCGGGCACGCGGCCGTCCGGGTCCAGCACGACCGACCACCTTCGTCCTGGTGGAACGCCGTCCAGGGCAAAGGGCAATCGCCGCGGCACGAGGTCGAGCGGGGCCTCGAGCGGCCCGAGCGTCTTCCGCGCACGCTCCTTGCCCTCGCTGTCCAGGAGGACCGCGTCGAAGGATTCGACGGCCCGCGAGCCGAGGTTGTGGGCGATGCCGTGGAAGGTCTTGCCCTCGAGGCGCACCTCTCGGGGCGAGAGGGCCAGGTCGGCCCGCTCCCACCCGGGCTCCAGCCGCTTCGTCTGCACGAGCTCCACGACAGTGACCACCTTCGGCGGAAGGGTGAGGGGAATGGCCGTTGCGCGGAGCACTTCGAGCTGTTCCTCGCGGGGCAGAGACGCCCCGCCTACAGTTTCGGGGGCGAGGCGGAGGGTGTAGAGGCCGTGGTCGAGGGTCCAGAGCCGCATGCGGCCGGCGAGCGGCTTGTCGGCGAAGTTGTAGACGAGGGCCTTGAGGGAATCGCGTTTGGCGCGGAGCACGAGCGCCGCGTAGTCGGTGCCGAAGCCCTCCCAACTCACGGCGTGGGTGTGGGGCAGCTTGTTCCGCGTGGCGTAGCCGCCCGTGTAGGCGATGGCCGCGTTCGAGATGGCGTTGAGGAACACGCGGTCCGTGAACGGCTCGCTCGTTGTGTACATGGCGGGGAAGCGTTGGAGTTCGGCGATGTCGCGCTTGAGGGCCTCGATGAGCGGCCCCTTGTCGCCGGTGACGAGCCACTCGGACACCCCCTCGCCCGCGACAAGCTCCTTGAGCTTCGGCCCGAGAAACTCCAGCCCGTGGCGGTGGACCAGCTCGGGCAGGATGAGGTGAGGCGACGTGTTGCGGCTGCCCTTCTCAAACGCCTGGAAAAAAGGGGACAGATACCCTTTTTCATCCGTCAGCCAGTAAAGGTAGAGGAAACAGGAGCCGAGTGCGCCGTAGCCGCCGTATAGCGGGCGCTCGGTCGTTTCCGTGACCTTCTCTGTGGCGACATCAACGGAGGTGGCGTACTTCCCTGGCTCCATGTGGTCGAGCCAGCCGTCGGCCCATTCGCGGAGGTTCTTCATCGCGCGGGGGTTGCGGTTGTACCAGGCCACCTCGAGGGTCGGGTGCCACATCAGCGGGTGGGCGTGGCCGTCCACGCCGAGCTTCCGCTCCATCTTCAGGTCGGCGGCGCCGCAGTCCTGGTTCTTGAAATGCCGGTGGCCCTTCGGCGTTACCACGGTGAGGGCCTCGGTGGAGCGCGCGGCAACCATGCAGCGTTCGAGGTAGACGGGGTCGCCGTAGTTCCACCAGGCCATGAGTGCCTCGTGGTTCACGCCCTCCTCATAGGCGTGGAGGGGGTCCATCGTGCGGCGGTTGAGGCCGGCCTCGAGGTGCTCCTTCTCGGCCAACTCGGCGAGGCGGGCCGCGCCGTCCTTCACCATCGCGGCGACGCCGTCGGACTCGAACATCGGGAAGTCGGCGTAGTTCTGGTACATATCCGTGTCGTCGCCCACCTCGCCGCCGAACTCGCCGGTGGGGACCATGCGGTTCTCGACCCACCAGCGGGGTACCTCGCGGGCGGCGAGCCAGGCCTGGCGTGCGACGGCCGCCCATTCAGGCGCGCCGGGCGTGGCGTCGAGTTTCGGCTCCCAGGGTTTCATCGTCTTGCGGCGGAGCGCGCGGAAGATCCACTCGTCGTACTGCCGCACCAGGTCGTCGTTGGGGCCGAGCTGCTTGCACTGTTCGAGGGTCATCACAAGCTCTTTGAGCTGCGGCCCCCAGCGCGGGTCGGCCAGGCTCTTCTGCATCCGCGCCTCGTCGTACCAGCCCGTCCAGGGCCGCGCCTCGCTGATCGCGCAGAAACAGGTCTTGAGGAGCAGCTTGCGATAGGCCAGGGCCTCAAGCAGTGCCTTCTCGCGGGCAACGGGATAGAGGTAGAGAGCCAGATCCTTGATTGAGCCTGGCGCGACCCCTGTAATGTCCACTGTCAGCCTCGCGCCTTTGGGCACGACCTGGTCGGGGAAGTCCAGCACCACCTTGCAGCGGCCCGGTTTCGAGAGGACCAGATCGGCCTCGAGCAGCCGCCGCGGCGGGTTCAGCGGGTCGGGCACTCCGATCGTGAAGGGCACCGGCGTTGCCGCGGCTGTGGGCGGGACGTCTCCGTTCCGCGATTCGCGGCGTGGGGACACGCCGCCCACGACAAAGTCCAAGCCGACGGCCGCGAGGGGCGTCTCCCTATCGAACGGCAGAGTCGTGAGAATGCGGAGTCTAGCCGTTCGGTCCACAGCCTCAACCCACAAGCTTTGGGAGCGAGCGAGAGCGGTATGGCCCGAGACCACGCGGAAGAAGGAGACGTCGGCCAGGCGGCCCTCTTTGAGGTCGAAGAAGCTCACGCGGTCGGTGGCGATGGGCTTGTCGAACCGGAGGCGAGAGCGGTCGGTGCGGCCGGGGATTGTGGTCAGGAGGGCGCCGCTCGCGGGATCGTCGTAGCGGGTGCAATCGCGGTAGAACTTCACGCGGGCGCCGCCGCGAATGAGGATGGCGTTGAAGCCCCCCTTGTGGGCAAGGGTGATGTGCAGTCCGTCGTTGCCGCGATAGGCATAGCCCACGCCCGCCCCGGCGCCGCGCTGGTTGTATTCCCACGACTTGCCGCTCCAGTCCCAGCTCTCCGTCGAGCCGTCCACGGGGGTGCCGATGAAGCCCTTGAGCGCGCGGCAGTCGGCCACGGAGAGCTTTGTGACGCCCAGCGGCTCGCGGGCGTCGGCCTCGACGGGGATGGCGGGGCCGGGCTCGGCGGGCGGCTCCTCGACGACCGCCAGGCCGGCGATGAGGACCTCGCCCTTCCCGTGCGATTCGCTGTTGCCGATGATGATCAGCGCCTCGCCCTTCGGGCCGGTGGGGAAGGGGGCCTCGTAACGCTGGTAGTCCGCCGAGGGCTTGGTGTCGGCCGTGTGGGGCACGGAGTCGCCGCCCGGGCGGAGCACGACGCGCGCCCGCAGGTAGATGCCTGCGGCGCCCTTTACGTCGGCCTCCAGGCGATAGCGGGCGTTGGGCTTGAGGCGGAGCGACTGGCTCATCGAGGCGTAGCGCCCTGGCGCAGCGAAGCGGACCACGCGGCGGCCGCCCTCGCTCGCGGGCGCGAACAGCCCCTCGTCGCTCTTGTCGAGCTTCCACGCCGTGGGCCGGCCGCCCTCGCTCTCCGAGAGGTCGGGGTTGCGCAACAGGTTGGCCGGCGCCCCAGGCTCCCCCGCGAGAACCACGCACGCTGCGGCCAACGCAAGAACGCCACAGAGGACTCGGCGGATCATCATTGGGGGGTCTCCTGCTTCTCAATGAACGTAGCGTGCGGCCCCGACGTTGTCAAGGGGCAAGGCGCCTTGACCGCGGCACCGGCCCTGGTAGAATCGGGGGCAGGCCGTGGAACTGGAGGAACTATGGGGGACAAGCTTCGCCTCGGCGTGAGCGCCTGCCTCCTCGGCCAGCGGGTCCGCTACGATGGCGGGCACAAGCTCGAGCGCTTCCTCACCGAAACCCTCGGGCCCCTCGTCGAGTTCGTGCCCGTGTGCCCAGAGGTCGAGTGCGGCCTCCCCGTGCCGCGTGAGGCCATGCGCCTCGTGGGCGACCCGGCCAACCCGCGGCTCATGACGACGCAAACCGGCGCGGACCACACCGAGCGGGTGCTCAGTTGGGCGCGGCAGCGCGCCGCCGAGCTGGCGGACGCCGGGCTCGCCGGCTTCATCCTCAAGGCCCGCTCGCCCAGTTGCGGCATCGGGGACGCTGAGGTGTGCCCCGCGGAGGGTGCTCCCGTGGTTCGCGCAGATGGCCTCTTCACCCGAATCCTCCGCCAGCGCTGCCCCCTCATCCCCCTGTGGAACGAACAGAACGTCCGCCGCGCCTTCCACCATCCCGCGCCACCTTGACCGCTTTGTAAGAAGAGGCCCATCCGCCTGAAGCGATCTTCGCTTGCCCCTCTCCCCACTCGTGCCATTGTGGCTCAATGTGGCTCAATATGGCTCAAGTCGCCGTTTGGCGATCCTCGGCCTTCCGGGGCGGTCCAGCCAAATGTGGCTCAATGTGGCTCATGATTTGCGCGCACACGCGTCACCCGCCCAGGGGGGGCGGCCCCCCCTGCCTCCTGCCGACTGCTCTCTTGGCATCTTCCCCCTCCACCCCTACAACGGCAATACCC
>Ga0194112_10002083_pt1 | contig 28885 bp, 32 predicted proteins | sample TA2MahC400mmetaG_FD_146191 | JGI IMG/M metagenome (GOLD analysis project Ga0194112, IMG submission 146191) | Freshwater microbial communities from Lake Tanganyika, Tanzania - TA2015016 Mahale Deep Cast 400m | ecosystem: Environmental > Aquatic > Freshwater > Lake | place: Tanzania: Lake... | reverse complement strand
AAGTATATTTTCCTTTTTTTTCTCACTCATAATCGTATGGGGGGGTGTTCAAATCGGATACTGAATAATTAATCAAATAATACTGTTTCGTTTTTTAGGGAGTCCGTCATTTCAAATATACCGTTTTAGGCTTCACACGAATATCCCACCAGCGCAGGTTTAATGACCGTACAAGTCTTTTCTCAAGAGCGACTCTTTCTTTATTAGAAAGCCTTATGCCCTTTTCATAATTGTCATCAACCAGTATAGCCATTGGATGCAGTCCTCGCCATAAAAAGCTTTCTGCTCGACGAATAACTGTTCTCATGCTGTCAAGAAGATAACCGTTCCATGATCTCTCCAATCCTGCCCAATAACGTTCAATGCTATTATACTTGCTGTGGTATGGCGGATAGTAGATCAAGTGAACCTCTATGCCTGTGCTGTCGGCAAATTCAGTGATTCTGTGCAGGAACTGACTCCGGCGTCCATTGCATTCCGGACCGTTGTCCATATTTATCACCAGCTTCTTGATGCCGCTAAGATCGTCTTTTCGTGTCTGCCACCACATCTCAAGCCCGTCAACCAGAAAATCGCTGGTTTTGTTACTGGTGCCGAAAAACAGGAACGATCTTCCCTCTACGGGCTCAAGGATGCCTCCGGGGACAAGCTTTTCCCTGGGGTACATGTCATGATCCCAGGCTTCGACAGCGCTGAGTCCTCGGGATTTTCCTCCTCGTGAATACTTTCCAACTTGTATCGTGGCCTTCGTATCGATACTGATTCTCAGTGTTTCCGGATCGGCATCAGCCAATGCGTTTATTTTCCTGACGTTTTCGAAGATCGCGTCTGTTTCGGGCGTTTTTTTTCCACCATCGTTTTCTGGACACGTCGAAGGCGATACTGTTGACGGTTCAGGATATTGGAAATCGTACGAACCGAAGGCAAGGATGATTCCGGCCATCCTTCAGCAATCAAGGCCTCATAGACTGCTTGTGCCGTCATGTTCGTATAGAGCAGGGTGGTGCGCAACTGCGGGTCGGCATGACTCTGCGGTTCCATGATTTTCCGAATCGATTCAAGCAATTCAGGATACTTCTCTTCGACTTTTGGCTTGTGTCTTTCTGTCAAATCATTGACGCAGGCGATGCCGGTTTCATATTCCTTCATACCGAGCATAACCGACGAGCGATTCCATCCGAATTCTGTTTCGGCAACTCTGGCCTTTCCATCCAATATGCTCAACGCGACATCTCCCATGGCTCGGCGTCTTTCAGGCCATGGAATCATGCCAATCAGCCGACCTATCAAATTGACCATGTCTGGTGATATGCCGTTCTGATTCAGTACTGACGTCTTCATATGCAATACCTCCTATGGATGCGTTGCTGTATGAAGCATTATAAACGGTATATCAGTATTTTCCAAATCCCTTACTGCCGACGACCTCGCGCCGATAGACGAGTATGGTGTGATGGCCTGCTTCTGCAAGTGATTCCGCTGCCATGCGTGTCCATTTTTCCGTTCCGCCCCAGGTTCTTGCGGAGTTCATGAGGAGAATTCTCATGGAGAGACCATATTGTTTGTTGTGCGGGCAACCGGAAATGCCTTGCGTATTTTTCGGGAGGTTTGATACCGGTGTTTCGTATACTCAGCTTCGGTTCGCCGTAACCGGCCTTTGTTAAAATTAGATGTTTTTTTCAATTATCCTCCGTTCATCTGCATGTTGCTTCAGCTGGATGACAGGCCGTCGTTTCTGTTCAGCGCCTTCGTGCTGCTGACCATCATGGCGTTTTATGTATTTGCCGGCAGTGTTCTGCTGATGGTTCTGCCCGGCGGCATATCGGCGGTTCACGACCCTGTGCAGGGTGGAGCCGGGATGGTTGGGGCTTTGCGTTTTTCACAGGTTGCCGCTCAGGTGCTTGTTCTCGGGCTGCCGGTACTGCTGCTTGCATGGGTGCATACGCGGAGTCCGCTGCCGGTATCGAGGACATCGCTGCGGTTTCTGGGCGTAAAGGAAACGGTTTCCCTTCGGCAGGTTCTGTATGCTGTTCTGGGAATGATTTCGCTGCAGCCGCTGCTTTATTCCGTTATCGAACTTCAGGATCTTTTTTTATGGCCTGCTCTCGGCCCGGCCGGCGCGGGGGTGGTCGAGAGCCGCAAGCTGCTCGATGCCGTAATTCAGAGGCTCGCAGGCATGCATTCGCCCGGCGAGGCCGCCATTGTCGCCGTTGTGCTTGCCCTGACGCCGGCTTTATGCGAGGAGCTGCTGTTCAGGGGATATCTGCAGCAGAACTGGTATAAGGCGCTAACCCCGTCAGGTTCCGTGCTTTTCACCGGATTCGTTTTTGCGGTTTTTCACCTCAGTGCGGCCAATCTTGTTCCGCTTACGATTCTGGGATGGTATATTGGGTATATTTTCCTGAAAAGCGGTAACCTTGCCGTGCCGGTTTTCGTGCATCTTTTCAATAATCTTGCGGCGCTTGCCGTTATTCATGCTTTCGGGCCGTCACCGGAAGAGCCCTACGGGCTGGTTTTGTCGATCTGGTGGTGGTCTGCCGTTATCGGCAGTCTGTTTCTTTTTGCGTTTTTCATGCGAAGGTTCAGGGCATCGTGCTCCTGAACCGGCAAGCTCTATTTCCGTTATTCGATTTCTATGGGTAAGCTTCTCGGCATCAATCTTCTGCAGCGTGTTCTGGTGGCCATTGCAGGCATACCGGTTCTGGTCTGGGTCGTCAAACTCGGCGGGATGCCTTTTTTTCTGCTGCTTCTCGTGCTTTCTCTTGCTGCTACCTATGAGTTCTACCGGCTCGCCATGCACAAGGCGGCGCCTCCTCCGCTCTGGCTCGCGTTGTTCCTGACGGTTCTTCTGCAGCTGAATTTCTATAGCGGAATGGTCGATACCTGGGAACTGCTGCTCGGAGTTGTTCTTCTGCTTTTCGTCATCGAGCTGTTTCGAAAGGAGGGTTCCCCTCTGCTCAATCTCGGTTCCGTTCTGACGGCTCTTCTTTACGTGAACCTCTGTTTCGGAGCGTTGCTGGAACTGCGCCGCCATGGGCATGACGGCGAGGGCGAAGCGCTGGTTCTGCTGGTGTTCGTCTGTGTATGGGCTGCCGATATTTCGGCTTATTTCGGTGGGAGCATGCTCGGGGGAAGGTTCATCAGAAGGAAGCTTTTCGAGCGGCTCAGCCCGAGCAAGACTTGGGAGGGATATATGGCGGGGTTTGCCGGAAGCGTTGCGGCTTCTGCGGTCTGCCTTCAGCTGATGACGCAGCTTTCTCCGGCAGCCGTTGTTTTTACCGGCGTTCTGATTGGCGCGGTAAGTCCGGCAGGCGATCTGATCGAATCGATGTTCAAGCGCGACGCCGGGGTCAAGGATTCCTCTTCGCTCATTCCCGGCCACGGGGGCGTGCTCGACCGGTTCGACACCATCATGTTCGTTTCCCCGATCGTTTATTTTTTATCTTCCCGGCTTTAACAATCCACAGAAAGGGTTGTACAGTACCCGATCAATTTTTTTTATATTACAAGCTTGTTTTTACGAGGCTGGAGAGTGATCCGGACTCGAAACGGACCGGATCATAATTGCAAGGTTGTGTGACAATGAAAATCGAAACTCTTCTTTCCGCCGGCTATATCGCCCTGAATCTCGAACTTGAAACAAAAAGCCAGGTTATCGATGCCATGCTCTCGATCGTTTCCGGCCATCCCGGCGTGAAGGATGCCGCGAGGCTGCGCAGCGATGTGCTGCGTCGTGAGCAGGAAATGTCGACAGGGATCGGCAAGAAGATCGCCCTGCCGCATGCCAAAACATCATCGGTCACGCAGCCGGTTCTCGCTCTTGCCACATTGAAGCGGGATCTCGATTTCGATGCTATTGACAACGAGCCGGTCAGGATCGTTTTTCTTCTTGCCACTCCGGAAGAGATGCTTGCAGAGCACCTGAAGCTGCTCGGACGCATCACGAGGCTTGCAGGCCGCAACGAGTTCAGGGAACGGCTTATCGCCGAGGTTTCTCCGGATGGCGTTTTGGCGCTGTTCTGCGAGGAAGAGAAAGATTTCCCACAGATATGAGGAGTCAGGAGATGGGGGAGTGTGGGTTGGGTTTTTTTGATGTTTCTGTTGTCATTGAGTGGAGATCATGAAACGGGGGAATAGCGGAAGAAAGATTGCTTGCTGGAAGTGAAAGAGATTTAACGGAACAGGTTTGCTATAGAATCGTATGTCGAGTTATCAGGTTGTAAAGGGAGCGCGGGATATTTTTCCCGATGAGATGGTGCAGTGGAACTATGTGGAGGAAGTGATATGCCGGCTTGCCGGTGTTTTCGGTTTCAACGAGATACGCACTCCGGTTTTTGAGTATACCGAGCTGTTTCAGCGCAGCATAGGTGCCTCTACCGATATTGTCGGCAAGGAGATGTTCACCTTCTGTCCTGATGGTTCGGAACGCTCGATAACGCTCAGGCCCGAGATGACCGCAGGCGTGATGCGGGCGGTGCTGCAGAAAAATCTGTTTGCTTCGGCTCCGGTACAGAAGCTCTATTATATCAGCGAACTGTTTCGTAAGGAGCGACCCCAGGCGGGGCGTCAGCGTCAGTTTACGCAGTTCGGCGCGGAACTGCTCGGGGCGTCATCTCCAGCGGCTGTGGCCGAGGTCATCATGTTCATGATGCAGGTATTCGGCGAGCTTGGCCTCGACGGTCTGCGGCTGAGGATCAATTCGCTTGGAAGCGCCGATGACCGGAGGAGGTACAGGGAGGAGCTGCGTTCATATCTGGCGCCGCATTATGGAATGCTTGACCAGGCATCAAGGGAACGGTTCGAAAAGAATCCGCTGAGAATACTCGATTCGAAAAATCCCGATATGCAGGAGATCGTTTCCGGTGCTCCCAAACTGCATGAGCATCTTGGCGATGAGGCTCGCCGGGATTTCGATCAGGTTCTCGGTTACCTCGCCGGACGGGGTATCGATTTCAGTATCGATCATCTTTTGGTTCGTGGTCTTGATTACTACAGCTATACTGCGTTTGAGGTTTCATGTACGGCACTGGGCGCGCAGGATGCGCTTGGCGGCGGAGGCAGATACGATTCACTTGCTCTGGAACTCGGCAGCCCGAAAGAGGTTCCTGCCGCCGGTTTCGCTGTCGGTATGGAGAGATTGCTGATTGCCATGCAGAAGCAGAGGCTTCTGCCAGAGGCGGTGCCGCCCGGTCCGGAGGTTTTTATTATTGTGCCGCAGCAGGAGTTTTTCGACCATGCGTTCGATATCGCAGCCCGATTGCGGAGTGCAGGAATCGGAACGACGATCGATCTGGCAGGAAGAAGCATGAAAGCACAGTTGCGCGAAGCGAACAGAATGCGGGCTGCATCTGCGCTGTTCGTAGGGGGCGATGAACTCGCATCGGGGCTGTTCCCGCTCAAGGATCTCGCTTCATCCGCCCAGGAGGCGCTTTCTCTGGATGCGGTGATCGGGCGTCTGCGTCATGCATCGATAATAAAAACCCGGCAGCCATGAGCCGACTGCATACGGTAACGGTTTACGGTAAACCGGATTGCTGTCTGTGCGATCAGGCGATGGCTGTGTTGCATAAAGTACAGTCGGCAGAGCCTTTTGTGCTCGAAAAAGTCGATATTTCGTTCCGGGAGGATCTCCTTGAGCGTTATGGCGCCCGAATACCCGTTATTGCTGTGGACGGCGTCGAGGCGTTCCGTTACCGCATTCGTGAAGCACGGCTTCTCGATCTGCTTTCCGGCAATGTTCCCTATACAGGAAATAATACCGGAAAGGAAAGCGGCATTATTTCCTGAATGCAATCTATCATTACTCGATATGCTTAAATTCATACTGCTCGCTCTGGTGCTTATTCTTCTGGTTCGCCTGGTGCTTAGGCTGCTGGGCAGGAGTTTCTTCATCAGGTATCGCGTCGATCTTCCCGGAAAAGGGAACGGGAGGGTTTCGCGTCCGGATTTCCGGAAAAAAACAGAGGACGCCGATTATGAAGTGATCGGAACGCAGTTGAAAGAGAGCGATTCTTCTTCACGCAAGGAAGCTTGACTATTCAGCCATTTTTTGCTACATTACATATCAGGGTTTGAACAGGCGCGGATCGATCGAAAGAGGTGACAAGTGGGGCTAACCCCACTTTTTTGTTTTCAGGATAAAACGAGAAGGGGCGAAAGGCGGTGATGCAGGGGATGGAAGAAAAAATAAAACGTTGTATTCATCAGGTGCTGGAATCGTCTGCCGGTACCCGGGGCGAGGGCGTCTACCTTGTCCGGCTGCAGGTGAAAGGGGCCGGAAGGCACAGGAAAATCGGGGTGCTGCTGGACAGCGACGCGGGTATACGCATCGACCAGTGTTCCTTTTTCAGCCGAAGGATACGGGAACTGCTCGAAACCGACATTGAGCCTCCGCTATTGACCGGTGAGGATTTCGATCTTGAAGTTTCTTCTCCGGGACTCGGCGAAGCCATCATTGTTCCCAGGCAGTATATCCGGCATACAGGCAGGCTGCTGCGGGTTGTTTATACCGGAGAGCAGGGTGAAGAGGTGACACTTACCGGCCGGCTTCTCAGGGTTATTATGGCTGACGATAGCGTGACCTCGCTGGAACTCGCCTTGTTGAAAACCGGTAAAAAAAAGACAGGCGTCGGTCAGGAACTCATTGAGCTTGAGTCAGGGCGTATTGTCAGGGCGGTTCCGGAAGTTGAATGGTAGCGGTTCAGGCATATCGGGAGAATTTTTACTTTTTATAAGCACAATCAGCAAATGAGATGGCGAGAAAGCAGGTAAAAGCGGAAGGTCAGGACAGGAGAGCTCAGATTGCGGGCGCGTTCGGCGAGATCGAGCAGTCGAAGATTTTTCTTGACAAGAAAGTGGAGAGTGCGGCTGTCAAGATGGATATTGCTGATCTTCTCAAGGATATTATCCAGAAGCAGCTTCGAAAGGATTATGATCCTGAGGTTGAGGCAAATATTTTCATCAATCCTGAACGGGGCGATTTCGAAGTCTATATTCTCAGAAAGATTGTCAGTGAAGTCGATATTCCCGCTATCGAAATCAGTCTGGACGAAGTAAGAAAAATCGACGATTCCCTTGAACTCGGGGATTACTATGAAGAAGGGCCCATACGTCTCGATGAGTATCTGAGCAGGAAATCCATACAGATCATCAAGCAGTCCGTCCAGAAGAAAGTCCGCGATCTCGAACGTCTTGTCGTTTACGAGGAGTGCCTTGAAAAAGTAGGGGAAGTTGTAGCCGGCGAGGTCTATCAGGTTCGGTCGAACGAGGTCATTTTCACCTACAATACCTCCAAGGACCATCGGGTCGAGCTGGTACTTCCGAAATCGGAAATGATGAAGAAGGATAATCCACGCCGCACTCCGAGGATGAAGCTCTACGTCAAGCGGATCGAACGCGAGAAGGTAAAAGTACGTCTCGATGACGGGGAGACAGTAGAGCGCGAAAAGCCGGACGGCGGCATGAAAGTGATCGTTTCAAGGGTTGACGACAGGTTCCTCTATAAATTGTTCGAACACGAAGTTCCGGAGATTCTTGATGGACTCATTGTCATCAAGGGAATTGCCCGCGTGCCTGGAGAACGCGCGAAAGTTGCAGTGGAATCGACCAGCTCGCGTATCGATCCGGTCGGCGCGAGCGTCGGATATCGCGGCAAGCGCATACAGAGCATCGTCAAAGAGCTCAATAACGAAAATATCGATGTTATCTACTATACAGACGAGCCGCAGATCTATATTGCCAGGGCGCTGCAGCCGGCAAAGATCGATCCGCTTACGGTGCATGCAGACATGAAAACGCGCAAGGCAAGGGTGATGCTCAAGCCCGATCAGATCAAGTACGCTATCGGCAAGAACGGCAACAATATCCATCTGGCAGAAAAACTTACGGGTTACGAGATCGACGTCTACCGGGATGTTATCGACAAGTCGATGGAAGATCCCACGGATATCGATATCATCGAATTCCGGGAGGAGTTCGGCGACGACATGATTTACCAGCTTCTCGATGCAGGTCTCGATACCGCCAAAAAAGTGCTCAAAGCAGGCGTCGAAGAGATCGAGCAGGCGCTTGTAGGGCCGGTAAGGGCCGAGGAGGTGCTGGTTTTCGGGAAAAGCAGCCGGAAGACGCCGCTTAAACCGAGGGAACGCAAAGTCACCGACGAGGAAAAGAGATACTGGAAGAAGATCGCCGACAATATCTACCGTACGGTCAGGGATCAGTTCACGGATGCCGATCTGTGCGACCTGTTCGACGAAAAGGAGTCGATTTTTCCGGATACGGAAGAGTAAGCGGAGCGGTACCCCGGAGATAACAGAGAGAGGATTAAGAGTCTATAAAATCGACAGGAGGATGTAATGGCCATTGAGGAGATGGAAAAACGATTTCGTATCAGCGACATAGCAAGGGAACTTCAGGTCAGTCCCCAGGAAGTCCTGCAGTTTGTCAAACAGGAAGGGGGCCGCGTGGCGTCTACATCCTCTATGGTCGATCAGGGTACTCGGGAGTTGATTTTCGGTCATTTCAGCGATGAGAAGAAAATGGTCGATGAGACGTTGAAAATCAGGCAGGAAAAGCAGCGCAGGCTTTCAAGGCTCGAAGAGCAGTCCAGGAAAACCTATGAAAAGGAACGCCAGCTCAAGGAAACTCTCAGCAGCGGAGTGACTTCGGCGGCAGCCCAGGACGTTAAAAAAGAGGGAGCCGTTCTGCAGGCAAAGCCGGTCGTGCCAGAACATGTCAGAACGGAAGAACTGGATGCCCTTGCCGCAGCACTCTTTCATGCCGAGCCTGAAGCTCCGGCTGCTGATGAAGAGCCTGTTCAGCCAGAGGAGGTCGTAGTGGCCGCTATCGAGGATGTGCAGCCTGAAGCACCTGCTGTTCAGGAACCCGAACCTGCTCCTGTTGTTCCCGAAGCTCCTTCGGTGAACGAGCAGCTTGTTTCTTTTGCTGCTCCCAGAAATATCGGAGGTCTTACGGTCATCGGCACTCTCGACATGCAGTCCCCGTTCGAGCGCGGCAGCGAGGCCGACAAGAAAAAGAAAGGCCGCAAAAAGAATTTTCAGGAACAGGCCGACGAGCTCAAGGGGGAATTCGAAACGACCGTCTCCGAAGACGGCACTGTAAAAAAGAAAGTGGTCAAGCCTGCCGGTGAAGAGGGCGCTGCGGCTGCGGCGACCGACGATGCGGCGAAAAAGAAGAAGGGCAAGAAAAAGAAAAAGCCGGAGGTCGATGACAAGGTTATTTCGGCCAATATCAAGACGACCATCAGCGGCATGGACGACAGCGGAGGATCCGCTTCCCGCCAGAAATTCCGCAAGATGCGCAAGATCGAGCGTGAGCGCGAGCAGGAAGCTGCCGACGCGTTCCGCGAGTCGCAGCAGACGATCGTCAGGGTTACCGAGTTCGCTTCTCCGCATGAACTTGCCGAACTTATGGGAGTCACCGCAAGGGATATCATCCAGAAATGCTTTCAGCTCGGCAAATTTGTTACCATCAATCAGCGCCTCGACAAGGAAAGCATCGAGCTGATAGCGCTTGAATTCGGTTTCGAAGCCGAGTTCATTTCAGAAGTGGAGGCAACAGCTGTTGTCGAAGAGGCGGACGAGCCCGAAGATCTGCTGGTGCGTCCTCCGGTCGTGACGATCATGGGTCATGTCGACCACGGCAAGACCTCGCTGCTCGACTATATTCGCAACAGCAATGTCGTCGCCGGCGAGTCGGGCGGCATCACCCAGCATATCGGAGCGTATGAGGTGACTGTGGAAGGTCGGCGCAAGATCACCTTCCTCGATACTCCCGGTCATGAAGCTTTTACCGCCATGAGAGCACGAGGCGCCCAGGTAACCGATATTGTCATACTTGTAGTTGCTGCGGACGACAGCGTCATGCCGCAGACCATCGAGGCTATCAATCATGCCAAGGCTGCCGGCGTGCCGATAGTTGTGGCCATCAACAAGATCGACAAATCCGAGGCCAACCCCGACAAGATAAAGACACAGCTTTCAGAAGCCGGCGTGCTTGTCGAAGAGTGGGGTGGCGAGCACCAGTGTCAGGAAATTTCCGCAAAGAAGGGTATCGGCATCTCCGAACTGATGGAAAAGGTGCTGACCGAGGCGGAAATCCGCGAACTGAGGGGGAATTTCTCACGGGAGGTCAACGCCAGCGGCATTATCGTCGAGTCCGAGCTCGACAAGGGCAAAGGCGTTATTTCAACGGTTCTGGTGCAGCGCGGCTTTCTGAAGGTAGGCGATCCTTTCGTCGCCGGCAATACGATGGGCAAGGTTCGTGCACTCATGGACGAACGGAGCAAACGGATTCTCTTTGCCGGTCCCTCCCAGCCTGTAAGAGTGCTCGGGTTCGAAGATCTTCCCCAGTCCGGCGATGTGCTGACCGTCATGGATTCCGATCGCGATGCCCGCGATCTTGCCCAGAAACGCCAGATCATCCGGCGTGAGCACGAGTTCCGCCGCAGTACCCGCGTGAAGCTCGACAGCATTGCCCGCCAGATCAAGGAGGGCCTCATGAAAGAGTTGAACGTGATCATCAAGGCCGATACTGACGGTTCGATCCAGGCTCTGGCCGATGGCCTCATGAAGATCCAGAACGAAGAGGTGAAAGTGCAGATCATCCACCAGGGGGTGGGCCAGATCACCGAAACTGACGTACTGCTTGCCGCCGCTTCGGATGCCATCATAATCGGATTCCGGGTTCGTCCGAACGTCAATGCCAAAAAGCTTGCGGAAAAAGAGGATCTCGATGTCCGCTTCTACAGCGTCATATACCATGTGCTCGAAGACGTGGAGAAAGCGCTCGAAGGCATGCTCTCTCCGGAACTTCATGAAGAGAGTCTCGGCTCGCTTGAAATCCGTCAGGTATTCCGGGTTCCGAAAGTCGGCAACGTCGGAGGATGTTATGTGCTCGAAGGCAAAATTATCCGGGATTCGAAAGTCAGGCTGCTTCGTGAAGGTGTGCAGATATATGACGGGCAGCTCGATACGCTCAAGCGCTTCAAGGACGACGTCAAGGAGGTCGATGCAGGCTACGAATGCGGCATTTCGTTGAAGAATTACGACGATATAAAGAACGGCGATATTGTCGAGGCTTACCGTATCGTTGAAAAGAAACGTAAACTCTGAACATCGGGGAACGGGTAATGTCGATACGAACCGAAAAAGTGGCTTCGCTGCTCCAGCATGAGCTTGGCGCCATTCTCGAAAAAGAGCTCCCGAGGAGCGGTGCGCTTGTGACGATTGTCGATGTCAAGGTCACAGCAGATCTCGGTATCGCCCGCATATATGTTTCCATTATCGGATCTGCGGAGCAGCAGGCGGATATAATGGCATGGCTGCACGATGAGACCAAAAATATCCGAAAGTCGCTCTCGACGGTTATCCGTCATCATTTCAGAAGAATACCCGAGATAGAGTTTTATGAGGACCGGCTCTATGAAAAAGCAAACCGCATCGAGCAGCTGCTCAGAGAGGTCAGAAAAACGCCGGAAGGGCATGAATGAACGCTTGCGGAAAAACAGGACGGCGCGGGATGCACGAACATGGCAGCGAACAGCTGAACAGCGATAACGGAGCGTTTCTTCTGGTAGACAAGCCGCTGGACTGGACATCGTTCGATGTCGTGGCCAAAGTCAGAAACGCATACTGTAAAAGCGGGATGAAACGCAAGGTAGGGCACTGCGGTACGCTCGATCCCAGGGCTACCGGGCTGCTTATTCTTGCTACCGGCAGAAAAACCCGCGAAATATCCGGGCTGGAGGCATTGGACAAGGTCTATGAAGGTACAATCAGACTTGGAGCTCAAACCGAAAGCCACGATACGGAAACACCGGAATACGGCCATTGCGATACCGAGCATCTCGATTTTCGCGCCATACATGCCGCTGCAGCGACTTTTACAGGCCCGTCTCTCCAGCAGCCGCCCATGCACTCGGCTGTCCGGCATAACGGCAAACGTCTTTACGAACTGGCAAGGAAAGGTCAGGTTGTCAGTGAGCGCAAGGCACGGGAGATCGTGATACACCGTTTTGAGATCACCGCAGTCGATCTTCCGTATGTTTCCTTCGTGCTCGATGTTTCGAAAGGAGCCTATATCAGGGTGATAGCCCATGAGTTCGGCCGCATCCTCGGCGTCGGGGGTTATCTTGCTTCGCTTCGCAGAACATCGATCGGTTCTTACACCCTCAGCGGCTCGCTGAGCGTAGAGGAAACGGTCGCCGCGATTCTTTCCGGTTGCGCACTTCCGTCGGTACAAAGGAGTTGATCGACCCATGCAGGTTTTAGTTTACCATAATCGCCAGTTGTATCCGTACGGTACGCCCGATGCGCTCAAGCCTGCCATAACGGAGGATTCCGCCGTGACCGTCGGGTCCTTTGACGGCGTGCATCTGGGGCACAGAAAAATTATTTCGAGCATGCTCGAAACCGCCCGCCGGCAGTCGCTCAGGAGCGTGGTCGTGACCTTCGATCCGCATCCGAGACTGGTGCTTAAAGGCGGAGACGGCGAAAAACTCGAAATTCTGACGACGATCGACGAGAAGATAGGGCAGATAGGCTCGCTCGGAGTGGACCTGCTTGTTGTTGTGCGCTTTACTCCGGAACTTGCCGCATGGAGTTCCGAAGAGTTTATCGGGGAGCTTCTGGTTAGGACGCTTTCGGCTAAACAGGTCACGGTAGGATACGACCACGGGTTCGGCAGGAACCGCCGAGGCAGCGGCGCCACACTTGCCGAGCTTGGCGTGGCTCAGGGTTTTGCCGTACAGGTTGTCGGCGAGCTGCGTATCGACGGCGCGCATATTTCAAGCACAAGAATACGAACCCTGCTACATAATGGATCGATAGGCGAGGCGAACAGTTTTCTCGGCGCGCCGTATATGGTGAGCGGGCAGGTTGTTGACGGTCGGAAACTTGGTCGCGCACTGGGTTTTCCTACCGTCAATCTCTCGATTCCCGACCCGAGGAAGCTGCTTCCCCATACCGGGGTCTATGCGGCGACCACAATAATCGCCGCCGGGCAATATAACGCCATGATGAACATCGGCAGCCAGCCGACCATACCGGGAGAAAGAGGCAAACAGGTTGAAGCGCACATTCTCGGATATTCGGGCCTTTTGTACGGAATGGATCTCCGGTTCAGTCTTCATGGATTTCTTCGCGACGAAAAAAAATTCGGTTCCCTTGCAGCCCTGCAGGAACAGCTTGAAAAAGATAAAAAAACCGTCGAGTTGTTTTTTGAATAATATTATATTACAGGTCAGTTGATTTAACATACTAAACGCATCGATATGAGTCTGACAAAAGAGAACAAGAGCGAAATTATTTCCCGGTTTGGCGGAGCTGTCGAGAATACCGGCAAGGCCGAGGTTCAGGTTGCGCTGTTCAGTCGCCGGATTACCGATCTTACCGGCCACCTGCAGCAGCATCCCAAGGATAAGCACTCCCGTCGGGGCCTGCTCATGCTCGTCGGAAAGCGCAAAAAAGTTCTTAACTACCTCAAGAACGTCGATATCGACCGCTACCGCAAAGTCATTGCCGAGCTGGATCTTCGCAAGTAATTCCTGTTTATGCCTGATTCCTGCAGGGGTGTTCCCTGCAGCGGCTCTTTATAAAAAGTACGAAGCGAGGGAGATGCCATGTTGGAAAGCATGACCGGGTACGGCAGCGCAGAGCGTGTTGAGGGCGGGGTAAGGATTCTTGCAGAGCTTCGTTCGGTGAATAACCGGTTTGCGGAAATCAGCGTCAAGCTTCCCCGTCAGCTATCGGCTTACGAGCTTGACGTGAGGGATCTTGTGCGTTCGCGTTTTCAGCGTGGAAAAATATCGGTATTCATTCAGCTGCAGACGGAGCGAGACCAGTCCATTCCCGTTGTCGTCAATACTTCGAAAGTAAGGGCATACAGAGAACTGCTCGAAACCGTAAGGATGGAAGCCGGTATTGCGGCACCGGTTTCTCTGGAGCACCTGTTAAGGTTTTCGGAAATATTCGATTCCGAAAACGGCGGCGAAGAGAACGTAGAGTGGTTGTGGTCGATAGTTCGCGAGCTCCTGCCGGAGGCTGCCGATGCACTGAAAGGTATGCGGCGTCGCGAGGGAGAGGAGCTTTCGCAGGATTTCTCCGCCCGCATAGCCGGAATTGATGGCACGCTTGCTGATATCAGGCGGATGGCCGCCGATAATCTCGACCAGATCAGGAAACGGCTTGCAGCAAAAGTTGAAAGCATTGCCGCTCGAGATATGGCGTACAGTCGCGATCGTCTTGAAATGGAGCTGGTGCTTGCCGCGGACAAACTCGATATTACCGAGGAGCTGACCAGGTTTGCAAGCCACAACAAATTTTTTCTCGAAGAACTGCACAACAGCGAAAGCGGTACGGGAAGGAAGCTCAACTTCCTTCTTCAGGAACAACTCCGCGAGGCCAATACCATTGCGTCGAAATCACAGAGCGCAGATATATCCCAGCAGGTAGTCCATATAAAGGAGGAGCTCGAAAAGATCCGCGAGCAGTTGCAGAATATTGAGTGACAAGCCATGTCAGAGAGTGTCGCGAACGGAAAACTTATTGTGTTTTCGGCCCCGTCAGGTACCGGAAAATCCACAATTGCAGGAAAAGTCCTCAAGCGGATAGCCGGACTCGCTTTTTCCGTTTCAGCTACGACTCGCCCGAAACGTCCAGGCGAGGAGCATGGCGATCATTACTATTTTCTTGATCGGCAGGATTTCGAAGAGCGTGTCGCAAATGGCGGATTTATCGAGTACGAGTACTTTTTCGGCAATTACTATGGCACGCTGCTTGACAAAACTCTCGAAGCGGTCAATGCCGGACGCAATCTTCTGCTCGATCTTGATGTGAAGGGAGCTATGAACCTGAAAAAGCTGTTTCCAGGTAATGCACTCCTGATTTTCATCAGGCCACCCGATATGGAAACGCTCCGAGCGCGGCTTACGGCAAGGGACGGTGAAAATCCTCACGGCATTCAGGAACGGCTCGACAGGGCCGAACTCGAGCTTGGCTATGCCGCATCGTTCGACGTGGTCGTCGTGAACGACGATCTGCAAAGAGCTGCCGACGAGGTGACTGCAATAATCACGAAATTCCTTTCAACTACGTAAATCACAAGATACATGTCGGTTAAACCCGTTGATTTGAACAGGCTGAGGAGCGCGCATTCCAACCTCTACGAAACGGTGGTCGCTATTTCGAAAAGAGCGCGCCAGATACACGAAGAAGAGCGCTCCGAACTCGAAGAAAAACTGCTGCCATACAAGGAGATGATCCGGAATCCGGCAAGCGAGTCTGAATCGGACAGGATATTCCCGGAGCAGATCGCCATAAGCCTTGAATTCGAAGGCCGGGAGAAAGCTTCGCACAAGGCGGTTTCAGAGTATCTGAACGGCAGATACGACTATACTATCGAAAAGGCGGCAGAACTAAAACCGGTGCAGGCTGAAGATGATGATGAAACTGACGGGGATTAACCAGATAACCCTGCGCGTCAACGACCTCCGGCTCGCCGAGGATTTTTATTCAGGCATACTCGGGCTGAAAATCGATCACAGGGTCGGCGCCAATATCACCTATTTGAGGCTCAATTCGGACATGCTGGTGCTCGTCAAGGCCGAAACGCCCGGAGCTCCCGAGGCGAGGGATATCAGGGTAGACCATTTCGGTTTTCGCCTCGCTTCCGATTCGGAGGTCGATGAGGCTGCGGTTTATCTCGATGACCGCAGCGTGCATCTGATTACCCGTCCGGCCCAGAGACGCGAGGGGCGAGCATTTTTTGTCATGGATCCTGACGGCAACCTCATCGAGTTCTACTCCATGCACACTACCGGAATTCAGATCGACGACAGGGCCGTCGAAGATGCATCTCCATCGACCCTGGCCGCCGGCAGCAGGCAGAAAATAGCTGATGAGTCGGATGTGAAAAAGCCCCGACGCTCAAGAAAATAACAGGAATCACCCTCTTTCGTATCCGGGCAGCTTCAGGATCCGTTCCGCTTCGAGAAGCTGCTCCGGCGTATTGATTCCGCGGATTTCATCGGCATGCCCGGTTTTCCATGCGCAAACCTTTCTGCCTTTGCCGAAACAGATGCCGAAAACGTCGGTAAGGTAGTACTCTCCCTGGGCGTTATCGGCCCTGATCTCTTTCAGCGCTTCGAACAGCACCTCTGCGTCGAATACATAGACGCCGGAATTGATTTCATGCACCATGCGTTCTTCAGCGCTTGCATCCTTGTGCTCGACGATTCGCAAGACCTCGCCGTTGTCCGGGTTTCTCAAGATTCTTCCGTATCCGGAAGGATCGTCAAGTTCGGCCGTCAGCACAGTTGCCATGGCCTGCTCCTGACGGTGGAATGCGATCAGTTCCGCAAGCGTTTTTCTTCGCACAAGCGGGGCGTCACCCGACAGAATCAGCACGTCGCCCGAAAACCCGCCAAGAGCAGGTTCTGCCTGCATGACGGCATGTCCTGTGCCGAGTTGCGGCTGCTGCAGGACAGGGACGACAGGAAACATTGCCATCGCCTCGATAACCTGTTCGGCCCGATGGCCGACAATCAGTACCGTTTTTTCAGGAGAGAGGCTTTCCGCAGTATGAATCACATACTCAACAATCGGTTTTCCATTTGCAGGATGCAGTACTTTCGGCAGATCGGATTGCATACGGGTTCCTTTTCCTGCCGCCATGATGATGATTGCAAGCGCCATAGTAGCTACATTTCGTTTATAAGGGGGTTATGACAACGGCTCGTCTTCTTCACCGACGCGGTGCCTGCGTTTCGGATTATTGCTCCGGTCTACGATCAGCACCATCGGTTTATGCTGCAGCGCCTCTTTCTGATCGATAAGGGCGAAGGTCATGATGATGATTTCATCGCCGGGCAGCGCGCATCGGGCGGCAGCACCGTTGAGCTGTATCACTCTTGAACCGTGTGCCCCCTTGATGATGTAGGTTTCGAAGCGTTCGCCGTTGTTGTTGTTGACGACGAGAACCTTTTCGTTCGGAATCATTTCGGCAAGCTCGAGCAGTTCGCTGTCTATGGTGATGCTTCCCTCATATTCAAGGTCTCCGCTTGTTACGATCGCATTATGTATTTTAGATTTCAGCAGATGTAATTTCATGAACAGATTTGACGGTTGGTTTATCGGTTACTTGACAAGAGCTTCGCCGCTGGCTTTGAAAATTCTGTATTTTTTCAGGGCCTGGTCGCTTTCGAAACCGGTGCCCTGAACGGTTCCATCGGGATCTGATATGGCGACGCGGCTGTTCGAACGGATCAGCCTGTCTTCAGCCGTACGTTTGAGGTAAGTCGTTTTCAGCACAGTCTGTCCTGAAGTGGCGACCACGTTTCCGTATGCTTCGATATCCTGATTTTCATGTACCACAGCCCTGTCGGCCGTAATGGTGGTCGGAGAATCGCCGGTTTTGCCGTAAAACGCAACGGCAACGCCGCCGTCAAGAAAATAGACGCTCTTTCCCTCTCTCTGGAATTCCTCGGCATGTGCGGCCCGGAGGGATGCTTTTTTAACACCGGCGTCCATAAGCGAGAGATCGAGGTTCCAGCTCTCCTGTACGGGATGTTTATCTGCCTCGAAAGGCGTTGCAAGCGAACGGCGCTCCTCAGGGGGAGCGCCGCAGCCGCCTGAGAGCAGAATCGCCGTCAGGTTCAGAAAAATTGCAAAGCGTTTCAACGCGGAATCAACAGGAGATTATTTAATGTTCAGCTGATTCATCACCTTGAACGTGAGATCGTGGTCGGCAGTACCATAAATCATGACGGATTTGTCGAGCACAAGCGTGAACCCGTCTTTCTGTGCAAGCGACTGTACGGCACCAAGGGCTTTCTGTCGGATCGGAGCGATCAGTTCCTGTTCTTTCTTGTCCACGATGCCGCCGCGTCCGAACTTGTCCTGCTGATATTTCTGTATTGCCTGGCCTTTCAGGTTCAGCTCCTTTTCTTTCTGATCTCTTGCGGCTTTTGCCATGGATGGCGCCTGCTGCTTGTATGCTCCAACAGCGTTTTCGAAGTCTGTTTTCATCCGCTCAAGTTCTTTCTGCAAGGGAGCCGCCGTTGCCTGCAGGCTTGCTTCGGCCTGTTTGGTTTCCGGCATCTGCTGCATGATCCTTCCGAAATCAACCACCCCGATCCGCTCCGCGCCCCGGGCAGCGAAAGCCGATGGTGCGGCAAGAAGCAAGCCGAGAACCATGGCCGGCACTAATCGGCGCGCCCTCTTCATCATTTTTCCTGCGCAATGCATCATGTTCATCATGTATCTTCCTTGTTTGGTTGTTTGATCACCGGGCAGACCCGGCAAGGATAGTTTATACCCATCAAAGGTAATAATTCCCCGATAAAATCCATAAAAAGGCAGAGAAACGCAATAAGTCGAAACAGAATGGCCAATAAACGGCATTATCTGTATTGCTGAATCCATGGTGCGATATACAACATGAGTTTCTGTTCAGCAGTAACAGGCGGAACTGATTCGCAAGCCGTTCATGACTATTCTTTTTATGTATTATCTGTTCCGGCAGAAGAACTGGCCGGGCAGCTGGACGATGGCTTTTTTCAGTTCCAGCTCGAATAACAGGACGAGCAGTTTCGAAGTATCATGGCCGGTCAGCAAGGAAAGGGCATCGAGGTGTACCGGATCGGTATCCATGCTTGAGAGCAGTCGCCGTTCCTCTTCGGAAATAGTGAGGGTCGCGCTGCCGGTACAGGTTGAGGCAATGGCCGGACATCTGAGTGCGGGAATGTTCAGCTCGTCAAGCACATCCTCCGTTGCAAGAACCGCTTTTGCCTGACCTGTCTGGATCAGCCGGTTCGTTCCTCGCGAATTGTGCGAGTAGATGGTTCCCGGTACGGCGAATACCTCCCGGTTCTGTTCAAGCGCGCATGAGGCCGTGATGAGCGAGCCTCCTTTCAGGTCGGATTCCACGATAATGGTGCCGAGCGTCATGCCCGCGATTATCCGGTTCCGTTTGGGGAATTTTGCGGGGAGCAGTTCGGAGCCGAACCGCTCTTCCGATACGAGAGCTCCCCGTTCAATGATTTCAGGCCAGATTTTCCCCTTCGGATCGGTATAGATCTGGTTGACGCCCGAAGCAAGCACGGCGATGGTTCGTCCTCCCGCCCTGATTGCGGCATCATGCGCAGCCGTATCGATTCCGTAAGCAAGACCGCTGACGATTTCCACTCCACGGGCAGCCAGTTCTCCCGAGAACTGCGCGGCGGCCTGTTTTCCGTATGCCGATGCCCGCCTGGTTCCTACCACCGCTATCGACGGATGATCGGGATCGGAAAGGGATCCCCGGACGAACAGAAAGGGAGGCGGATCGTAAATTTCTTTCAGAAGGGCCGGGTAAGAGGGATCGACAATCGTCACCAGCGAGGCCTGATGGCGTTCCAGCTCTTCAAACTGGATAAGAGCAGCTTCTTCGGCTTCCCGTCTTTTGCCGGCGCTGGAAAGGAATCCGGCTATTTCTTCGGCAAGCGAGCGTCCGATGCCGGGAACCTCAAGAAAAACATCAGCCGATGCCTGTAGCAGATCGGGTCGGCAGCCGAAGCGGTCGACAACAGCTTTTATTCTTGCCGGACCGAGTCCCGGAATGCCGGAGAGCGTCAGCAGGAAAAGCCCGGCCTCCAGTCTCTCATGCGGCTTCTTCATCGATGGAGTTTCAGAAATCGCGCTTCATGAGAATACCGGCAAACCCTTTCAGATATTCTCTTCCCTCGGCATAGGGCAACGTTTCCAATGCCGCAAGCGCATCCTCCGTGTCGCGGTTGATCATCGCGCGGGTTTCGTCGAGTACCCCGCTTTTTTCGAATATTTCGCGCACTTCGGTTACGCGTTCGGCTCCGATTCCGTTGTTGTCGATGATGGACTGCAGCAACTCCCTGTCGCTGCCGGTGGAGAGCTCTATGGAGCGCAGGAGCAGGTAGGTTTTCTTTCCGTTTATCACGTCGCCACCGGCTATTTTGCCTGATTTACCGTTATCTGCCATAATGTCGAGGAAATCGTCCTGGATCTGGAACGCCCTTCCGATTTTTTCGCCGAAGGTTACCAGCGATTTCAGCTGCTCCTCTGTTCCGTTTCCGGCCACTCCTCCTGCTTCGAGGGCTGCGGAGATCAGCCTGCCGGTTTTTTTCGCGATCATGTCGAGATAGTCTGCGATCGTGGCGTTTTTTTTCTCCTCGAGTTCCATATCGAGAGCCTGGCCTTCGCAGATCGTGATGTTGGCGTGATTGAGTATGTGGATAAGTTCCCTGTGCCGCAGGGTCTTCGATTGCAGGGCCAGTTCATAGGCATAGGCGATCATCATATCTCCCGACAGGATCGCGGCATTCGTATTCCACTGCTTGTGGACGGTCGGGCGTCCGTGCCGCAGATCGGCCTGATCCATGATGTCGTCGTGCATCAGGGTGAAGTTATGCAGGATTTCGACGGCCAGCGCTGCGTTGAGGGCCTCTTCAGAGGAGCCGCAGACCGATTCCGCGGCAAGCAGGGTAAGAAACGGCCGGATTCTTTTTCCTTTTCCTTCGAGAATGTACCTTGCCGGAGCGTAAAGGGTTTTCGGATTGTCGGAGCTGAAGCATCCGGAAAGTGCCTCGTTGATGCGCTTGTGGTAGCGGCGATATTTCTCTTCGACGAGTGTCTGCTCGAGGGTGATTGTCATGAGAGGATCGGTCGGTGTTTATAGATGAGATGCTGTTGGCCAAGCTGCCCGGGTGACGGCGTTCCGGTCAGAAACAGGACAGCCCTCAGATCGTTCAGCCAGGTTTCTATGGTTTCTTCGAGACGGTTTTCGTGCAATGCCCTGAGCAGTTGGCCAGCCGATGCCGCAATGCCGGCGCCGAGGGCAAGCGATTTGGCTATATCGATTCCGCTCCTGATGCCGCCGGATGCGATGATTTCGAATGATCCGTATGCCGGCAGTTCCCTCAGTTTCGCGACTTCGGCAATGCATCGGGCGGTAGGTATGCCCCAGTTCAGGAGTTCTCCGAGGGCTTCGCTACTGAACCGGTTTTCATTGCCCGACTGGCGGATATAGCGTAATTCTTCCACTTTCTGCCAGCTGATGCCTCCCGCACCCGCGACATCGATGACCCGGACGCCGGCATCGAGCAGTTTTCCGGCGCAATCGCCGGAGATGCCGCAACCCACCTCCTTGGCGATGAGCGGGACAGGAACGGCAGCGGCAAGCCGCGACAACTCTTCCAGGACGCGGCGGAAATCGGTATCGCCCTCGGGCTGGAACATCTCCTGCGCGGGGTTCAGGTGTACGATCAGCGCATCGGCTTCAACCAGCTCAAGCAGGGTAAGGATGTCGGCGGCGCTCAACCCTTTGGCAACTTCCGGCGCGCCGATATTGGCCAGCACCGGGATTGAGGGAGCATATTTTCTTACGACGGCATAGCTTTCGCGCTGAGAGCCGTTTTCCAGAGCCTGGCGCATGCTGCCGATACCGAGCGGGATGCCGAAATGTTCGGCGGCTTCGGCAAATCGGCGGTTGAGCATGACCGCCTTGTCGAAGCCGCCGGTCATGGACGAAATCATGAGCGGCGCGCCTATTTTTCTGCCGAGAAAGGTTGCCGTCAGCCCGATATCGGAAAAACGCAGTTCCGGAAGTGCGTTGTGGCGGAATCCGAGCGTCTCGAACCCCGATGTTGTCCCGTCGAACAGTACGTCGTCCCGAAGGCACAGCTCCACATGGTTATGCTTGCGTTCAATTGTTATATTGGAGGGTGCGTCGTTCATGCGGTTCAGCATCTGGTTCCTTCATGATTTTGTATACGTGAGCATAAAAATAAAACTTAATAAAAATATCCCAACTTTTCAGCCAGTCATTGGCTTGCCGTCATGCTGAAAACGCTGTTCGATATTGCGCTGCGCCATCTTTCAGGTCGCCGCCGGCAGACCCTGACCACCGTCGCCGGTGTGGCGGTGAGCACCATGGTGCTCATAACCACCATTTCGCTTACCCGGGGTCTTCTGGATTCGTTTGTGGAAATTATCGTCAATGTGGCTCCCCATATTACTATCAGGGGGGAACGGATCGATCCGGTTCCGGTAGAGCTGCCCGGTCTGGCGGTGGCCGGCGGTACTGCGATTGTCGAGGACAATATAAAAAAACAGGAGCGGGAGGAGGTTCGCAACTTCCGCCAGATTCAGGATCTGTTCGCCTCGTCGCTTTATCGTGACGAAGTGCTTGCCGTTTCGCCCTATGTCGAATCCCAGGTTATGGCCCTCAAGGGAAACCGAAACGAACCGGTGCTTCTCAAAGGCGTCGATATCGATCGCGAAGACCGGATCAGCGGCATTGGCGGAAAGCTCGAAAGCGGCGATATCGGCATATTCAGGAATACGGCGAATGCGGTGCTTGTAGGCAGGACCGTTGCCCGCGACATGAAACTTGCCGTAAACGACGAAGTCATCATCATTCCGGCATCGGGAAAAAGCCGTCAGTGCAAGGTTGCGGGAGTCTTCTTTACAGGTGTCAACGCCGTCGATAACAGCATTGTAGGATCGCTCAAACTCGGCCAGATCATCGAAGGCATGCCCTCGAACAAGGTTACAGGCATAGCCCTGAAAGTGAGAGATCCCATGAACAACAGCAGGCTTGCGGGGGATCTGCAGAACATTATCGGTTACCGGGCCGTGACCTGGCAGGAACAGAACGCGAGCGTGCTCTCCCTTTTTACCCGGATAGGCTATATCGTTTTTTCGCTGGTAGCCTTTGTCGGCGTCGTGTCGGGTTTCGGAGTGGCCAATATTCTTGTGACGACGGTTTTCGAAAAGAGCCGCGATATCGCCATCATGAAGTCGCTCGGTTTCTCGGCACTGCAACTGGTCGCCATGTTCATTCTCGAAGGATTTCTCGTCGGCCTTGCCGGAGCGCTTGCCGGAGGAGTGCTGGCTGTCGGATCAATCGATCTCTTCGCCAGCATACCGGTCGAGAACGCCCAGGGCCCCATCACCAAAACAGGATTCAGCATGTCCCGGAACCCGATATATTTTATCTATGTCATCGGGGTAACCGTCTTTATAAGCACCATCGCCGCAATCCTGCCTTCCGCCAAAGCCGCCAGACTGGAGCCGGTAAAAGTGCTGCGCGACAGCAGTTTGTAGGGAGCTTCAGGAATGGGACTTATGGAAGAATAAGACAGATGGGAGGAATGGGACGAATGGGACTTATGGGACGAATGGAAGAGTTAAGATCATGAACCGGAGTTTTTTTGTTCTATCGGTGCTATTCCTGCTTTCTTTCAGGGTGCTGCAGCAGGTAGAGTTTGTAGTACAAACCCTTCCGGGCGAGCAGTTCCTGGTGGCTGCCGGTTTCCCTGATGCGGCCTTTATGCAGCACGATGATCCTGTCCGCTTTCTGGACGGTCGAGAGCCGGTGGGCGATCATGATCGAGGTTCTTCCTTCCATAAGCTGGGCGGTCGCCGCCTCGATGAGCTGTTCGGTTTCCGTATCGACGGAGCTGGTGGCTTCGTCGAGCACAAGAACCTGCGGATTGTAAAGCAGGGCGCGAACGAATGCAATCAGCTGTTTCTGTCCGGTCGAGAGCCCGCTGCCGTTTTCCCTCACCATATAGGAGTATTCTCCCGGCAGCCGGCTGATGAATCGGTCGGCTCCGACTATGCGTGCGGCTTCGGCTATCTCTTCGTCGGTGACTCCGGGGTTGCCGAATGCGAGATTCTCCCTGAGCGATCCTGAAAAAAGGACGACGTCCTGCATGACGACGCCAACGAGTTTGCGCAGCTTATGAACCGGTATGTTGCAGAGTTCGACGCCGTCGATCTGCACCGAGCCCCTGCCGTAAGGGTAGAGGCCCGAGAGGATATTGATGATGGTGGTTTTTCCGCTGCCGGTGGCCCCCACAATGGCGATTTTCTCTCCATGGCGGATGTCGAACGACAGATCCCTGAGCACCCAGTTTTCGTCGTCGTAGGCGAACCAGACGTTCCGGAACGCCATGCTCTCCCTGAAGGTGGCCTCGACAGACCGGTCCACGGAATCTGCCTGTTCGACAGGTTCTTCGAGCAGTCTGAAAATCCGGTCGGAACTGGTCAGTGCAGTCTGCAGAATATTGAATTTGTCGGAGAGATGCTGCAGCGGTCGGAAAAAAAGCCAGATATACTGAACGAAGGAAATAACCACGCCGATGGTGAGATCGGCTTTGAGCAGCCTGACGCCGCTGTACCAGATGACCAGGCCGGCAGCAACCGCGCTGAGCAGTTCTATGGCAGGATAGTAGAGCGAGAAATAGAACACCGTCCGGATATTGGCATCGCGATGGTCGGCATTGATTGTCGCATAGGCGCTGAATTCATGCTGCTCGCGACTGAAAAGCTGCACGATGTTCATGCCGGCGATATGTTCCTGGAAAAACGTGTTCAGGCGGGCAAGATGCGTGCGAACGTCCATAAACGCCTTGCGTACCCGGTTCTTGAACGTGACGGTCGTATAGATCATCAGCGGAAGTACGCCGAGCACGATGAGCGTGAGCTGCCAGTCGAGCCAGAACATGAGCGCCACGATAAAGAAGATCTGGGCGATATCGCCCAGAATGGAGACGACCCCGCTCGACAGCATTTCATTGAGCGATTCGACGTCATTGGTCGTTCTGGTAATCAGCCTTCCGATCGGGTTCCGGTCGAAAAACCTTGCCGGCAGTTTCTGCAGGTGGCCGAACACATCCATTCTGATGTCGAACACGGCCTTCTGCCCGATTATCTGCGTGATCCATGTGGCCGCATACTGTTTTATTCCTTCGAGCAGAATAACGCCCAGAAGCAGCATGCTGGTAACGATGAGTCCGTTCAGATCGTTTCCGAGAATGTTGTCGTCGATCGCGACCTTGGTGAGGTAGGGGCGCAGCGGACCGAAAACCGAACCGGCAAGCGTGATGATTATTGCCGCAGTGACGAGCCCTCTGTAGGGTCTGAGATAGCCCAGCAGCTTTTCTATGATATAGAGATCAAGTGACCCTTTCTTTTTTTTCAGGGTTTCGTCCTGCTGCGTCGTGAAGCTTTTGGCGGCTCCCGGAACTGTGCTCATAATGATTGCCCGGCAATAGCCTCAGAGTTCGGGAGAGCGTCTGGCGATTTGCGACATCATATCAGCCGCCAGGGATTGAGCTTCATTCATCGTCGGCGCCTCGGTATAGATCCGAACGACCGGTTCGGTATTTGACGGGCGGAGATGTGCCCAGCTGTTCCGGAAATCGAGCTTCAGACCGTCAAGCCGGTTCGCTGTCGCTTCGGGGTAGTCGGCCGCTATGCTTGCGAACAGGGCATCGAGACCCTTTCTGTCGAGCGAACCGAGGCGGATTTTCTCCTTTGCCATGGCATAGCCTGGAAAACCGAGCCGGAATTCGGACAATCTGCCGCCTTTGTGCTCCGACCGCCATGCGGTGAACGCCTGAACGAAAAGCGCGATACCTATAAGAGCGTCCCTGCCGTAGTGCAGGTCAGGAAGGATGATTCCTCCGTTGCCCTCGCCGCCGATAACCGCCCCGGTTTCTTTCATCATGGCCGTGACGTTTGCTTCTCCTACCTTTGCGCTGCTGCAGCTTACGCCGTGTTTTGCTGCAATATCGGCGAGCGCGCGGCTGCTCGAAAGATTGTTTACGACCGGCCCCCTGCTGATGCCCAGCCAGAAGTCCGCGCAGGCCACCAGCGTGTATTCTTCGCCGAAGAGCGTTCCATCTTCGCAGATTACGGCAAGCCGGTCGACGTCCGGATCGACCACGAGACCGAAATCGCAGCAGGCATTCCGCATGAGCCCGATGGTCTCCTGCAGGTTCTCTTCTATCGGCTCGGGATTTCTCGGAAAAAGTCCGGTACCGTTGCAGGCAGAGAGGGTGAGCTGGCCGATGCCGAGCTTCCGGCAGAGTTCAGGCACGATTCTGTAACCCGCGCCTTCCACGCAATCCACGAGCACCCGGTAGCCTTCGCCGGCGATGGTATTCGTATCGATGCAGGGAAGGGAAAGAATGCTGTCGATGTGCACCCCGTCGTAACGGTCATTCGATGCGATTGTCCCGATTCCGTCCCAGCGTGCAGGACTGAACGATTCCCTGTCGGCTATTTCGAGCAGTTCGTCAACCTCTTCGGCGGTAAGGAATTCTCCCCGATGGTTCAGCATTTTCAGGGCATTCCATTCGACCGGATTGTGCGAAGCCGTGATGATGAGTCCCCCGTCGGCATGTTCGGCTGCCGCAGCGATTTCGACGGTAGGCGTCGTGGCGATGCCGAGGTCGAGCACATCGCATCCGCAGAGCACGAGAGCATTGCCGACCAGTCCGGCAATCCGGCTGCCTGTAGGCCGGGTATCCCTGCCGATCACGATCCGCGGTTTTATTCCGGTCAGTCCGGTTCGCTTTTCCTGCGAACGCTTCGTCCAGGCGGCAAACGCCATGGCGAAAGCCGTCAGGTTTTTAGGCGTAAGGCTTTCGCCGACTACTCCCCGGATACCGGAGACGCTGATCATCAGGCTCATAGCAGGATGTTTATCATTTCGGTCAGAAAAAAACTGCCGCAATATAAATAAAAAACCTGCCATTCATTCCGTTGCGCCTTTCCACTCCCGACCCCGGGCAGAAAGACGCGCGTCCCGAGGACGGGATGTTTTTAGTTTTTTGAAATATCCGCTTTTCCTGTATATTATATGCCTTTTGATTATCAGCAACGTTGCAGACCAATACTCTAACAGCATCCGTTTATGCCTCTACACAAATCGGCTGAGAAAAGACTCCGTCAGTCAGAGAGAAGAAACGCCAGGAACCGGGCAAGAAAGAAAGAACTGAAAGTGCTTCTGAAAAACATGCAGAAGCTGATCGACTCGCGCGCGGACAAGAGCGCAGTCGAGGTGGCATACCGTGCCGCGGTACAGAAGCTCGACCGCCTTGGCGTGAAGCGTTACATCCATGCAAATAAAGCATCCCGCAAGAAGGCGCAGCTGACCCGGCTGTTCAACAGTTACGCCCAGGGCGAGTAAGAGGGATCATATCCGTTCCTTCTGCCGTCCATAAATGTTCACCTTGTTACGTATCCGTCCGGCATCCGCGTTCTCGCGTGCCGGGCGGGTTCAGACTCACCACCCATGTTCGCATATTTTCGCGGCCGGCTCGCTTCGGCGGTGCCTGAGGAAGCGGTCATCGACGTATCCGGCGTTGGATACAGGCTCCTGATTTCCGCATCGACCTATCGCCGGCTTCCCCTTCCGGGCGAAGAGATTCTTCTTTACTCGCACCTGTCCGTCCGGGAGGACGCCATGCATCTGTACGGTTTTTCCAGCGAGGCCGAACGGCAGTTGTTCCGTCTTCTCCTCCTGACTACCGGGGTAGGGCCAAAACTCGCTCTTGCCGTGCTCTCCGGTCTTCCTGTGCATGAGGTGCATGAGGCCATCATGACAAACGCTCCTGAAAAACTCTACGGCATCACAGGTGTCGGCAAAAAAACCGCGGCCAGAATCATTCTCGAACTGAGGGACAGGATTCTGAAGCTGCCGCCCGGTTCTTCCGGTCTCACGGCCGTGGCGGGCGCTCCTGCAGCTTCTTCGGCGCAGGTCAGGGAGGATGCTCTCAGCGCCCTTCTGACCCTCGGGTTTGCAAGGCAGGCGGCGCAGAATGCCGTAACGGCCATTGTTGCAGAGCATCCGCATTTCACGGCTGAAGAAGTTATAAAATCGGCGCTTGTCGCCATTCGCAACAGTTAGCCTCAGGATCACGTTGGACTACCAGGAAGCTCTCGATTTTCTCTTTCCGCTGCACCGGTTCGGCATGAAACCCGGTCTGGACCGTGTTCGGCAGTTGCTCGACGTGTTCGGCGCGCCCCAGGAACGGCTCGGCACCATCGCTCATATTGCCGGCACAAACGGCAAAGGCACGACCGCTGCGGCGCTCGCATCGATTTTTCAGGCTGCAGGCAGAAAGACAGCCCTCTACACCTCACCCCATCTGCTTGATTTTACCGAGCGGATGCGCATCGACGGGGTTCCGATATCCCCTCAAAAGGTCGCTGCTTACTGCACGATGATGAAGGATGCCGTCATCGAACTTCGCGCAACTTTTTTCGAGGCTACCACGGCGCTTGCTTTCGCATGGTTCGCCGACGAAGGCGTCGATGCGGCTGTCATCGAAACCGGGATGGGCGGCAGGCTTGACGCAACAAATGTTGTCGCCTCCGCGTATGCGGTCATCACCTCCATAGGCCTCGACCATACGGAGTGGCTCGGCAGCACGACCGCCCTCATCGCCGCCGAAAAAGCCGCTATCATCAAGAGCGGTTCGACGGCCTTTGCTTCCCTCGGCGATCCTGACACCGTCGATGTGGTCACCCGTGCCGCCGCAAGTTGTGGCGCCCCTCTTTTTATGCTCGGCAACGATGCGTTCGCAACGGTTGCCTCTGCGGATCCCGGGAGGCTCTGTTTCTCGCTTTCGACTCCAGCCGGCAGATACGTCGATCTGGAGGCGCCTCTTACCGGGGCTTTCCACGCCTCGAATCTCTCGCTGGCCGTCATGGTCGCCGAGCGGTGGGGAGCAGGAGAGAATGTCATTCGCGAAGGGCTTGCCGGTATGCTGCGCACCGGTTACAGGGCGAGGCTTGAAAAAATCGGTTCGAAACCCGATCTGCTTCTCGACGTGTCCCATAACCCTGACGGCATGCAGCGAACCGTCGAGGCCATCATGGTTTTCCGGAACCGCTACCGGAGAGTGCACGTGCTTGTCGGCATGGCTTCCGACAAGGATGCCCGCGCAGTCCTACGCAGTCTCCTTCCGCTCGATGCGTGCTTCACCGCAGCGGCCATTCCTTCCGGCAGGAGCATTCCTCCGGCGGAACTCAGTGTGCTGCTGAGAAGCGAAGGCATC
>Ga0194112_10002081_pt1 | contig 28891 bp, 24 predicted proteins | sample TA2MahC400mmetaG_FD_146191 | JGI IMG/M metagenome (GOLD analysis project Ga0194112, IMG submission 146191) | Freshwater microbial communities from Lake Tanganyika, Tanzania - TA2015016 Mahale Deep Cast 400m | ecosystem: Environmental > Aquatic > Freshwater > Lake | place: Tanzania: Lake... | reverse complement strand
CGGCCGGTGGAAAACCTGTGAAATGAGTCGTTGCGCCGAGCCGCGCGGCTTGTCATACCCGTTAATCCCGCTGTCTCCCACAAAGCATGCCCGAACACGCGACTGCTGCGCAACAGGTTTTCCACATTATTTCACAGGCTGCTGCCTCATGAGCGCGAACCAGAGGGGCAACCATGAAGGGGCAGCGTAGTTGCGCATGCAACACGACAGCACCGCTCCCTTACGGCCGCCGCTCTGATACGGCCCCCGACTGAGCCGCTGCCCGCAGTGCCGCAGCGCTATGGCCGCTGAATGTCGCGTTCGATGGCCTCGACGATCCCGCGGAAAACGGGGTCGTGGTCAACCATGCGGGCAATCCTGCGGTCGGCGTGAAGGACCGTCGTGTGGTCCCGCCCGCCGAAGAAAACGCCGATCTCCCCCAGGCTCCGATTCGTCAACCGCCGCGACAGGTGCATGCAGATCTGCCGCGGCAGCGACACCGACTGCGTGCGGCGCTTGCCCTGGAGGTCCGACAGCCGGGCATTGTACCGCACCAGGACCGCGTCGGCCACTTGCTGGATGGTCGCGGTGCGCGCCGGCAGGGCGGCCAGGTCGCGCAGCGCTTCCTTGGCCACGTCGGGACTCACCGGCCGGTTCGAGAGCGAGGCGTAGCCGATGGTGCGGATGACGGCGCCTTCCAGTTCGCGGTTGTTCGTGTCGACCGCCGTGGCGATGTAACGGACGACGTCGTCGGGCAGGTCCACGCCCCTGAGTTTGGATTTTTTCTGGACGATGGCGACGCGCGTCTCGAAACTGGGCCGGTCGATGCGGGCCACCAGGCCCCACTTGAATCGCGAGACCAGGCGCTCCTCCAGCCGCGGAATCTCGTGCGGAGGAGAGTCGCTCGAAAGGACCACCTGCTTCTGCGCCTGGTAGAGCGTGTTGAACGTGTGAAAGAACTCCTCCTGCGTCCGCTCCTTGTCGGCCAGAAAGTGGATGTCGTCGATGACCAGGATGTCCAGGTACCGGAAGCGGTAGCGGAACTCCTCTATCTGGCCGCTCCCGATTGCGGCGATGAACTGGTTGACGAAGTCTTCGCACGAGACGTACAAGGCCGAGACTTCGGGGCGGTGGGCGCGGACCTTGTGGCAGATGGCCTGCATCAGGTGGCTCTTGCCGAGGCCGACGCCGGCGTGGATGAACAGGGGATTGTAGGACCGCCCCGGCAGGTCGCTTATCGCCAGCGCCGCCGCGTGCGCCATGCGGTTGCACGGCCCGGTGACGAAGTTCTCGAACGTGTAGTGCGGGTTCAGGCGCAGGGCGTCCGATGGCCAGGACCGGGCCTGCCCCGGCGTCGCCACGGCAATCCGGGCGGGCCAGCGGCCGCCGGCAGGATCGGCGGCGGGCTTGGGCGCGGGGCCAGGTGCCGAACGGGGCGCCGAGCCGACCGCAGGGCCGCGCGCCCCCGCCGGCCTCGCAACGAACTCCAGTTCCACGCGCTTGCCCATGGTGCGTTCCAGGGCCCGCGTGACGGCGGTTCTCACGGCGGCGCTGAGGTCGTCCGGTCGCGCGGCCTGCGGCAGGCGCACCTGGAGGCGCGGGGCGGCCGCGCGGGCCTGCCCCGGCTCGGTCCTGGCCACGAGGTCGGCCTGCCAGAGCCATGGCGGGAGCGCCGGGCCCCCGCCGCCATTCTGAACCTGCGCCAGCGCCTCCTGCCACAGGCGCGCATCTTGCGAGGCCATCGGCGCCGCCTCCTGAACCTCAAGGATGTTAACGGCTGTCAGTTGTCATTTGTCACTGGTCACTTGTTAAAGGCAAAACGGCAAGGCGCCTGGCCGCGAGGCAAGGAGAGCGTTGAACGTGAAATATTGAATATTCAATATTTAATATTCTCCTCGCCTTTGCGACGGCCCGAGGGCGCGTGCATCCCGGGGCCCACCGCCGGTGAAGGGTTCCACGTGCGCCGACAATACCACAATCGCGGGGGGCGCGTCAATGCTTAACGGCCGAGAGTTGTCATTTGTCACTGGTCATTTGTTAAAGGCAAAACGGCAAGGCGCCCGCCGCGAGGCAAGGAGAATGTTGAATGTGAAATGTTGAATATTCAATCCCGAAGCCCGAAGCCCGACCGCCGCTTGCGGCGGAAACCGCAAACCCGAAACCCGAAACCCGAATCGCCCGAATGAAACTGCAAACGGCAGGAAGCCGATTGCCGTTCGAAGTTTGGCGTTTGATTCGGGCGATTCGGGTTTCGGGTTTGCCGTTTGATTTCCTGGCCGTCACGCGACGAGGTTCGTCGCCTCCTCGATGACGCGCACCGCCGTGGCCAGGTTGTATGGCTTGGCCAGGCAGGCGTCGAAGCCTTCCGACATCCGCACCCGCATGCGCTCGTCCGACAGGTGCGGCTCGACGGCGACGACCTTCGTAGCCACCAGTTCCGGGTCCGAGCGCAGGGCCAGGCGCATCTCGCGCGGATTCAGCCCCGGCAGGTTGGTATCCAGCAGGAGGACGTGCGGCCGGACCTGCCGCGCCAGCAGGCCCGCCTCGAACACGCCGCAGGCCACCTGCACGTCGTAATTGAAGCCGCTTTCAAGGGCCGCGCGCAGGGCGTCGGCCGAATCGTACTCGGCATCCACGATCAGGACGCGGGTGGTTCCCCCGTCGAGGCCCCGCAGGGGAATGCCGTGGGCCTTCATGAAGCGTATGAGGGAGTCGCGCGGTATGCGGCGGTCGCGCGAGCCGGGAATCTTGTATCCGCGCAGGCTGCCGGCGTCAAACCACTTGGTCACCGTCCGCGGAGCGACGCCGCAGAGGCGCGCCACCTCCCCCGTGGTTAGAATGTCCTTCATCGAAACTTCCCCCGGAGCCGACTGCCCATCGGGCAGCGCCGGTCATCCACAACCCCCGTACAGCGCACTCCCGTCTCACAACCCCGCTGTGAAAGGCAGAGAGAATATACAACATAAAACGCGCTCGGTCAAATCGCGGGGAGCAAATGATGTGTTTTCAGCCCCCGCGCAGCCTGCACAGACCGCAAGGTTTGCCTATCTTAACATGGCCGCAGGGCCGCAGTTTAACCCCCGCGCCCACATCCGCGGGTCCGCAGCGCCCGGCAGGCGTGCATCTGCCGCCCTGCCGCCGGCGGCGCAGAAGCGCCCCGGCCGCCCCGAGGGCCGCCAGCGCAAGGGTCGCCGGCTCCGGCACGACGCCCACCGTGCCGCTCGCGTACAGGCCCGACAGGTCCCACGCGAGGCCATCGCCGAGGTCCGGCAGGTTGACCGCGTCGAACGCGCCCGCCAGGCCGCCCCAGTCCAGAAGGTCAAACGAGTCGCCCGCGCGCGGGGCGAAGCCGTCGGCCAGCGCCACTTCCAGCGTGCCGCCCAGGGCCAGGAGCCCGGCCACGTCCAGGGCGTCGTACTCTGCGCCGGGCGAGCGTCCGGCCAGTTCCATGAGCAGCGCTGCGGCAGCCAGCACCACGTCGCCGCCGAACCCGATTCGGGCAGGGCTGCCGCCGGGGCTGTACCCGGCCAGGAAAACCACCGTGCCCGCGCCGGGGAAGTTGCCCGTGCCGTGGACGAAATCGTAAAAGGTGGTCGTGCAGCCGGCCATGACGGTCCACGGGCCGTCGTTATCGACGGTTCCGAATACATCCATGTTGCCGCCGCCCACGCCCACGGTCTTGCCGGGCGAGTTCGTCAGGCCCCCCGTGCGCAGCGTGCCGAAGCCGGTGATGCCGCCGGAGTTGACGAGGGGCCTGTTGTTGTTGTCCAGCGTGCCGCCCACGAGCGCAACGGTGCCGGAGTTCGTGGCCAGGCCCTGGGTGAAGAAGACGGCGGCGCCGGCGGGGATCTCGATGCGTCCTGCGGCGGCGTTGGTCGAGCCTGGGCCGGAGACCGTCAGTTGCCCGCCCTCGGCCCGCAGGATTCCGCCGTTGGCCACGGCCCCGGCGAGGCGGCCCTTTCCGCGAATCGTGCCGGTGTTCACCAGCGGGCCGCAGGCCAGCGTCGCGGCGTCGCCCTTCAGGAGGACCGTGCCGGCGTTGGCCAGGGCCGTGCCGACGGAGAGGGTGGAGGCGTTCTCGACCCAGATTTCGCCGCCGTCGGTGTTGCCGCCGGACAGGTCCGAAATGACCAGCGGCGTCGCGCCGCTGGCATGAATGAGGCCGCCGCTGTTTGTGACGGCGGCGGTTACGCCGCCCGCCCCCTCAATGACGCCGCCCGGCCCGTTCGTGAGGATGTCGGCAACCAACGCCCCGCGGCCGAGCGTTACGATGCCGGTGTTCGCAAAGTTCCCGCCCACGTGCAGGTTCTGCGTAGCGTTGACGGTGATGGCCCCGGCGTTCGCCGCCGAGCCGCTGACGGCCAGCAGGCCCGTCAGGGCGAGTGTGCCGTTGTTGAAGAAGTCCGCATTCAGGGTGCCGCGTCCGGACATCGCGCCGCCGAAATCGTTCGTAACCGGTCCGGGGCCGTTTATGACTCCGCCGTCCAGAGAGAGCGTTCCTGCATTCAGCAGGCCCAGGCCGCCGAAAGAAAACGTGCGGCCGAGGGGCACGGAGAGCGTCGTATAGTTCGCCAGCCCATCGCCTGCGGTGAAGTCGGCGGCAAAGTTGGCCGTGCCCAGGTTGATAAGCCTCCCCGTGAACGTGCCGCCGGTGTAGTTGAACGTGCCGCGGTTCTCCAGTTGCCCTTCCACGGTTCCGCCGTTCTGGTTGAAGGTGGCGGCCGAGAGCGTGCCGCCGGTCTGCCTGAACGTGCCGCCGGCCGACAGGTTCACCGTGGCGGCCGTCAGCCGCCCGCCTTCCAGCGAGAATGTGCCGCCGGCCCCGGTCGGGCTGACGGCAAGCGTGCCTGTAACCGTGTGGGTTCCGCCGGTCTGAGTGAATGTGCCCTGCGCCCCCGCCCCCACGGTCTCAGCCGTAGCGACAAGCGCGCCCGTGCCGCCCAGCGTGTAGGCGCCCGCGCCTGCCCACCCAAGCCGCAGGTTGACAACGGTGTTGGTGCCGCCGGTATGAGTGAAAGCGCCGGCGCCAAGGCAGCCAACCGCCTCAGTAGTGGCGGATAGCGAGCCGCCCGTCAGGTTGTACGTGCCGGCGCCCGGCGTGTCGGTGGCATCTCCCAGGCGCAGTTCCATGCCCACGATGTGGACGCCGCCGGACTGGTTGAACACCCCCGCCGCGCCGTCACCCGTGCCAAAGATCTCGTAGTTGGTCGTCAGCGAGCCCGCCGACAGGTTGTACATGCCGGCGGTGCCGCCGGCGCCGAGGAAGAATATTCCGCCGGAGACTGTTGCTGTTCCTCCTGTCTGGTTGAACGTTCCTGTTCCGCCCCAGCCCACTAGCAGGTTGTTGACCGCCAGGATTGCGTCGCCGCCCAGGTTGTACGTGCCGGCGCCGTTGCCGGACCCCACGGTGAGCCCTCCGAGCGTGGCGCCGGCGGCGGCGGAGTGCGTGGCCGCGGCGCCGTTGCTTATGGAGAGGTTATTCTGCGTCAGACCGGTGATCGTTCCGCCGCCGGCGCCGCCGAACAGGCTGCCACTCAGAAGGTCGGCCACGTTGAAGTTGAAGCCCATCTCCAGCGTCCCGTTGTCAAGGTGCAGCAGGGTCGTGCTTACCGTGCCGCCGAACCACTCAAATCGTCCGGTTACCGAAAGGCCGTTGCCCACCTGGATTTCGGGCGCGGCAAGGTCGCCCCCCGACAGGCGGTAGATGCCATGCCCGAATCCGCCGTAGCCCACGTAAAGTTTCGTCGTTATGTACGCGAAGCCGCCCGTCTGCTTCATCGCGCCGCTGTAGGCGTAGCCGACGTAAACCGTGGGCGCAATGAGTTCGCCGGTTCCGCCCAGGTTGACCGTGCCGCCCGCCCCGCCGGCAGCGGCGCTGATGTAAAGCGGCCCCGCGAGCCAGGCCGTGCCGCCCGTCTGGTTGAACGTGCCCGTGCCGCCGTTGCCGACCCTGACTTCGGCCGCGTCAAGGTAGCCCGTGCCCGACAGTTCATACGTGCCGCTGCCCGCACCGTTGCCGATGCGCAACGAGCCGAAGTCGTGGTGCTCGCCGCCGGAGTGTGCGATAAGGCCGGCGCCGGCCGTGCCCACCAGTACGGTATGCGTGTTCAGGATTCCGCCGCCCAGGTTCAGCGTTCCGTTGCCCTCGGCCTCGATGCCCAGCGAAAGCAGGCTGCTGACGTCGTGTGTGCCGGTGTTCTGCGTCAGGGTTCCCGTGCCGCGGCGTCCGATTCTCTCCGTAACGGCCGAGGCATTGCCGCTGAGGGTGTGCGACCCGACGCGGTTGATGTCGTCGCCCAGGCAAAGGTCGGTTACGCTGACCGTTGCGCCGTAGGTGGCCAGCGTGCCGCCTTCAATGAACAGGGCACCGGTACCGTAACTGGTAACGCCGCCCGGGGCATCCAGCGTGCCCCCGCCCAGCCAGTACGTGCTGGCGCCCGAGATGCCGCTGGCGCCGATGTAAAGCGCGCCCGTGCTCACCGCGCCGCCGTGCTGGTTGAAGACGCCGGTGCCCTGGTTGCCGCACAGGATGCGGTAGGCCTGAAGGGTGCATCCGGGCGCAAGGTAGTAGGAGCCGAAGCCGCCCACCTGGTCGCCCAGCGAGAGGTCGCCCATGCCGGTTACGATGCTGGTCCCGCCGAACTGGTAGAAGAACCCCATGCCGTCGCAGCCGACGTACTGGGCCGAGGTCCACAGCGTGCCGTCGTACATCGCCAGGTAGCCCATTCCTCCCCATGCGCCCATGTACAGAACATCGGCGTAGTGGTCCCGCGGCTGGCTGATGAAGGGCGAGCCCATGTTCAGCCACACGCTGTCGGCAGCCGTGGGCTCTCCCGGCGGTGTCCAGCACGCGCCGTTGGCCCAGTCGTCCATGCCGGGGTAGTTCCACTGCTTGTCTATGGCGGCGGCGGGCGCGCCCAGGGCAACTGCGGCGGCGAGAACAAGAACGCGGGCGGCAATGCGGCGGGTCATCGGACTTCTCCTTGCTCCCCCGCGCAATAGCCGTCTTGCGCACAAAAGGGGGCCGGCCCGCAACAGGCGGACTCGGCCCCGGATGCGCACACCTGCCCCCTGCTCTCAACTGGACTTTACACCAGGATTGCCGCAAGTCAAGCGGTCAGCCAGGCCAGGCGTTTCACCGGGGGGAAGCGGCGGCCAGGGGCGGCCGCCGCGATCAGACTATACGCTTTCAGCCTCGGATTTACTTCACCATCACCAGGTGCACCGAGCAGGAGATGCACGGGTCGTATGCGCGGACGAGCATTTCAAGGGCGTGGGCGACCTCAGCCTGCGAGCGGCCCTCGGCAATGAGTTGCGGCACGTAGGCCCGGAAGTCGGCCTCGATGTTCGCCAGGTTCTGGTTGGTGGGGATGACCAGGTTCGCGCCGGTGCAGATGCCGTTTTCGTCGTACTCGTAGTGGTGCACGAGCGTGCCGCGAGGCACTTCCGTCAGGCCCACGCCCGCGCCCTTCTTGCCCGTGGGCCAGCGGAGGGGAGGCTTCTCGTCCTGGATGCCGGCCCCGATGAGTTCGTCCAGCAGCCGCAGCACCTCGTAGAAGCAGTGGACCGATTCGACCACCTGGGCTGTGTTGTTGTGGAAGGTGTTGTAGCACGGGGCGGCCAGGCCGAGTTTCCGGGCGGCCTCTTTTGCCCGCGGATGAAGTTGCGTGTGATTGTTGTTGAACCGCGCAAGGGCGCCCACCATGAGGGCCTCGCGCTTGTTCTTGACGTGCTTTGCGCTTGAGTGCCGCACGATGGACTCGTGGATGATGTCCTTATAGTCGCGGGGCGCGGCCTTGTCGCCGTCGCTGGTTACCAGGTCGCCGCCGTAGAAGGCGTACTCGGTGGGGTCGCGGAGGCTTTCGTACTCGGTCTGGCGGCTGAACTCGGGCATCTTCAAGGTGGCGAAAAGGTCCACGGTGGCCCAGACGTCGGCCTCGTGGCCGGCGATGTGCGCCCGGAGTTCCTTCAGCGTGCGCACGCCGGGCAGTTTCATGTAGCCGCCGGGGACCATCGTGATGGGGTGCACGTGGCGGCCGACCAGGACCTCGCAGATGTAGTTTGCGAGTTTCTTCAGGCGCATGGCACGCAGGACGACGTCGGTGTGCGTCTTGGCCATCGGGATGACGCTGGGGGCGCCGAAAAAGTCGGGGGCCACCAGGAAATAGACGTGCAGCCAGTGGCTCTGGAGTTGCTCGGCGTGAAGGACGATCTTGCGGAGCCTGAGCGTCTGCTCCGAGAGTTTCAGGCCCATCGCATCTTCGGTGGCCTTGAGGCTGGCCGTGCCGTGCCCGCACGCGCATATGCCGCAGATGCGGGTCGTCAGGAACATCGTGTCTTTCCACGACCGGCCGCGAAGCATCGCCTCGAAGAAGCGGGGCGACTCGGTGATCTCCATCCGGCACTCCACCAGTTCGCCGTCTTCGACCCTGGCGACGATGTTGCCGTGGCCCTCGACGCGGGTGACGTAATCTACGCGCACGTCGAGCGTGTTGGATGCCTTCGCCATGTTTGCCTTTCTCACGCCTCCTGCGCGACTTCCTTGTAGATGCCCTGGAACAGGCGGAACTCCCTGAGGATGTCGTCCACCGTCAGGCCGAACTCGGCCATGACGTCCTTGGCGGCCTGCGTGTTGGGCTTGTCCACGAGGCCCCTGCATCCGATGCACTTGTGCCCCGCGCTCGGACACAGGTACGGGTCGCACCCGGCCCGCGTTACCACGCCCAGGCACGCCGCGCCCTTGTGCCACAGGCACACGTTGTCGGCCAGTTTGCACGGGACGCACACGGGGTAGTTGGGCAACTTGAAGGGCTTGCCCGTCAGCAGGCACGTTGCGGCCTCCAGGAACTCCCGCGGGTTGATGGGGCACCCCGGTATCTCGGCGTCGACCCTGACCTCGGCCTTAAGCGGGCGCGCGGCCACGTGGGGGAACCACGCGCGCTTGTCGCCATACACATATTTCGCCACGTCGTCGGGGTCCTGGAAGTTCTTCAGGAAGTTCACGCCGCCGTGGGTGGCGCATGCGCCCAGGGCCACCAGCAGGTCGGTCTTGGCGCGGATTTCCTGGATTCTCTCGATGTCGTGCGGGGTGACGATGGAGCCTTCGACGAAGGCCACGTTGTAGTGGTCAACGTCGCCGTCGGACGCCTCGCGGAAGCGGCCGATGTCGGCCTTCTCCAGGATCGGCAGCAGGTCCGTCTCGCAGTTCAGCACCTGTAGGCCGCAGCCCTCGCAGCAGGAGAGGCTGTCGAACATAAGCACCGGCTTGGCCATGCGTTTTGCCCTTAAAGGCTGCCACTTGTCACTTGCCACTCGCCACTTGTTCCTGCCGTGACCAGTGGCAAGTGACAAGTGGCGCTTCAGATGCCTTCGCGCAGGCGCTTGACCTGCTCGTAGGTGAAGACCGGCCCCTCGCGGCAGACGTATATGCCGCGTATCTGGCAGTGGCCGCACTTGCCCACCCCGCACTTCATGTGCCGCTCAAGCGAGCAGATGATGCGGTGCTCCGGGATGCCCTCGGCCAGGGCCTCCAGCACGGCGAACTTGAACATGACGGGCGGGCCGACGATGACGGCCCACGTGCGCGGCGCGTCTATCGCCACCTTCGAGAACAGCCGCGTGATGACCCCCACGTTGCCCTTCCACGACGCATCGCCGCGGTCAACCGTCACGTGCACGTCAACGTCGCCGCGCTTCTGCCACGCCTCCACTTCGCTTCGGAACAGGAGCCACTTAGGCTCCCTCGCGCCGAAGAGGATGGTCACCTTGCCGAAGTCCTTGCGTTTGTCCATCACGTAGCGGATGAGGCTGCGCGTGGGCGCGAGGCCCAGGCCGCCCGCCACGAACAGCACGTCCTGGCCCTTCATGGCGGCGTAGTCGAAGTGGTTTCCGAACGGGCCGCGTATGCCCACGCGGTCGCCCGCCTTGAACTCCTTCAGGCGGTTCGTTACGACGCCCACGCTGCGCACCGAGAGTTCAAACGCCTCGCCCTGCGTGGGGCTTGAGCAGATGCTGATGGGCGCCTCGCCTATGCCGAAGACCATGACCTCGACGAACTGGCCTGGTTCGTACCGCATCGCCTCGCCCTCGGCCTGGAGGCGGAAGAACCGCTCCGTCTCGGTCATCTGCTCTGCTGCAAGGATGCGGGCCATGCGCGGCACGTAAGGGCTGGGCGCCCGGGCGCCCGCGGCGATGTCGATGCTGACCTGGGTCACGATTTCGCTCCCGCTCTTTGGCGCTTGCCCCGGCCGAAGCCGGAAACCCGAAGCCCGGATCAAACGGCAAACGTCAAACGGCAATTGGTGTTTGGTGATTGTTGTTTCATTCGGGCTTCGGGTTTCGGGCTTGGGGCTTCGTCACCGGCTGCCCGCGATCTGTACGAACGTCTCCTTGATGCTGATGCCCGCGATGCACGCCCGCTCGCATCGCCCGCAGCCCACGCAGCCTGCGCGGCCGGTCTGCTCAAGGATGTACTTGCCCTTGCGGAACATCCTGTGCCGCAGGCGGCTTGAGCGGTCCTTGCGGAAGTTCTCCCCGCCCGCCACCTCCGCGAACGGGTCCAACTGGCACGAATCGTACCGGCGCACCCGGCAGCCCTTCGTCAGGTCCACCGCAATCTGGTCGGCCACGTCCCAGCAGTAGCACGTCGGGCAGACCGTGTTGCACGACCCGCACGAGAAGCACCGCCGCGCTATCGCCTCCCACACAAGGCTGTCGTAAGAGGCGTCCAGGATTTCCGGCAGGTACTTCACCTCGCACGGCAACTGGTAGTGGAAGTTGCCCCGCTGCTCTTCTGTGAACGCCTGGCGGCCCTGCATGTCCTGCTTCGTGGCCGGCTGCAACCGGGCGCCCGCGAGCAGTTGCTGCCCCAGGTCGGTCTTGACTTCCACGAAATAACGGTCGCGGTGCGGCGTAAGCATGATGTCGTAGCCGGACTCGGGGTGGAGCGACCCCATGTCGAGGCAGAAGCACGACTCGTCGCACGGGGCGGCGCAGTCGAGGCCCACGATGGCCGTGTCCTTCCGCCGCGCAAGGTAATGCGGGTCGGGCACGTCCTTGCCGAAGGCGGCATCGAGCGTGGCGATGGCCGTAATGTCGCACGGGTGGACGCCCAGGAGGACCTGCGGCTCGTGCTCGATGACCGCCTGCGGGTTCGGCTCGCCCGCCAGCGCGTACGCCAGCACCGTCTGCCTGGACGGCCACAGGAACTTCTTCGGCCCCAGCACCGTGACCGTGTAGTCCAGCCGCACCTCGGCCGGGTCAACAACCCACTCCCAGCCGAACTTGGCGTCGGTGCGGTCGGAGACGCTGGTCTCCTTCAGGACCGGCGCGGCCACTTTCCAGGTCTTGCCGAGCGCCTCGATCCACGCGCCGAGGTCGCCCTTCTTGAGGACTTGTGGCAGCATGTCAGCCCCTTATCACGCCCGTAACGGCCTGCACGAGCCGCTTCGGGTCTATCGGCTTCTCAAGAAAGACCTCAACCGGCATGAAGTCCTTGTCGGTGGCGGGGGAGAACTCGAACCCGGTCTTCTTGGCAACGCTCGTAAGCATGACGATGGGAATCTTGGCCGTCTTCGGGTCGGCCTTCAGGTCCTGGGCAATGCTGAACCCCTCGGTATCCCTGGCCATCATCACGTCCAGTACGATGCAGTCTATGCCGCCCTCGCGGATGCGCGAAACCCCTTCCTGGCCCGTGGTCACCGTGACGGCCGCGAAGCCGGCGCCCTCCAGGATGACCTTCGTGGCCTCCAGCACGTCCGGATCGTCGTCGATGACGACGACCGTTTTCCTCTTTGCCATGATCGGCTCCCTTGAGCCCTGGGCCCGCCCGGCTGGGGGTGCCATGCTTTCGCTTGCGAGAGCATGCGCCCCGCAGCCCACGACCATGCTTTCGCAGCAGCGCGAAGGCATGGCACCCCGCCGCAAACAGCGCCGAAAGAAAGCGTGAAACTTTTCACGATGGCCGGCCGAAAAAAACGCCCTGACCACGGAGGTGGAATCGTACACACCTCTCCCCGCCCTGTCAAATATCTTCGCCGGGAAAATTTCGCCCCGGCCCCGATCGCTCGCTGGGTCGAGCCGCGACCGTCCCTGTCGGCAGGCAGGAGGTATCCTATGGAACGATCGTGCCCATCTTCCCGTTGTGCTTCACAATAAAACACGTTCCACGCCCGAAAGTCCGCTGCATATCCTCAAGCCTTGGCCAGTGCCTGATCATCCACACGGCTGAGTCTCAGAAACGGAGGCTCCCGAAAAAGGGGCGGAGGAAGAAAGTGGTGACTTTGGCCTGCTTCAGCATCGCAGCCTCGTGAGGCCGGGTCAGGATGCGTTTGTCGATGGTGACGAAGCCCCATCCTCTTGACCCCAATTGGCGGAGGAGATCCGTGTCCTCCGTGTCTGCGCTGAACTCGTCGCGAAGGGCCTTGGCCTCTGCGCCAAGCGCAGCCAGGGCCCGAGCAATCTTCGGGGAGATCATGTTGTCCAACAGCAGGGTCACGCGGCCAATCCTTCCTCAAAGAATACGGCTGCGCGCACTGCAGAGACACTGACTTCAAACCACCTGGCGACTTCGCGCTCGGATTGATTGGCCAAGACCGCGCGGTAAAGAGCCTCCGTCGGCATCGACTTGTCCAGCACGACGGGACGCCCGAAGGCTATCCTGGGGTCTAGGAAGACCGGTTTGTTCTTGCCTAGGGGCCACCACCGGTCTATCGAATGGCCGATCTTGCCGTAGTCCAGTTGGATAAGGAACGGCTGAAGAACCTCGTGGAAGGCCAGTTGGCTCCTGACCAGATCCAACAGGCTCCTGTCCCCAACCTCGTCCTCAATGAAACTGAAGATTGTGCGGCCGTCTGTTGCAAAGCGCTTGAGGCAGAACGGATGATCCGTATGCCACCTCTTCGCGGCATCCTTCGCCGCCCGGCGGATTGCCGGCAAACTCACCCCGTGGTCTCGGAACGCCTTGATGAACAGCAGTTCAACCAAGTCTGAGAACCCAATGGCCTGGTGTTCCCCGAGGGCTGGCAGTTGGGGGGAAAACAGCGGTGGCGATTCCCCCGTGCCGGACTTCGTTGGGAATCTGTATCCCTCAAGCCAGCGACGAACACGCAGCGTGTTCGTGCCGATCAGCCGTGCGGCCTCCGGTAGCGTATACATCCCGACTCCGACCCATTCCTGCTTCTCAGGGGTCATAGCTGGCCCTCCGGCCCAGGGTATCAGTCGCGCTCTCCCAGCCATTCTATCGAAATTGCGACCTAACAAGTATAGGCTTTTTCGCCGATCTCGTGTGCCGTTGGCTGGCCAGCGCGTTGGCCGCGCCCCTTCAGCAGATGCGCGGCAGGTCTTCGCCGTAGGGCATCTCGAGGATGCGCTCGCCGCCGATGGTCGTGCGCAGCGTAACGCGCGGGCCGAGCCGCGCGCGGTCGTCTGCGGCGTCCTCCGGCAGGACCTCGCCTATGTCCGCCGCGTCGCGGCCGAGCGGGTGGCTGCGCATCGCCGCCAGGGCGGCCTCGGCCTCCGCTGCCGCGACGACCACGACGAACTTTCCCTCGTTGGCCACGGTCAGAACGTCCAGGCCGAGGGCGTCGCACGCACCCATGACCGCCGGACGCACGGGCAGGCGGGCCTCGTCGATGCGCATCCTTACGCCCGCCGCCTCCGCCAGTTCGTTCACCGCCGCCGCCAGGCCGCCCCGCGTCGGGTCCTTCAGCACGCGCAGGCGGGGGCACGCCTCAAGCAGCCGCGCGGCAAGCGGCCAGAGCGGGGCCACGTCGCTGGTGACCGCGGCCTCAAACGAGAGGCCCTCGCGCTTGCTCATCACGGCCACGCCGTGGTCGGCCACCGTGCCGGAGACGAGCACGCGGTCGCCCGGGCGGATGGCATCGGCCGCAAGGCGCCGAGGCCGGCCGTCCGGCCCGCGCATAATCTCGCCGATGCCCGCCGTGTTGATGAAGAGTTTGTCCGCGCTGCCGCGCTCCACCACCTTCGTGTCGCCGCAGACCACGGGCACGCCGACCTCGCGGGCGGTGCTCGCGGCCGAGTCCAGCACGCGCCCGAGCAGCCCCAGCGCCAGCCCCTCTTCCAGGATGAGCGCCAGCGAAATCGCCACCGGCCTCGCGCCCAGGCACGCCAGGTCGTTCACCGTGCCGGCGATGGCCAGCCGCCCGATGTCGCCGCCGGGGAACTCCACCGGCCGCACGACGTACGAATCGGTGGTGAACGCCAGCGGCCCGGCGGCCTCGACGCGCGCGGCGTCGGCCAGGCGGGCCAGTTCGCCGCTCGGGTCGGCCGGGGCGAAGCGGGCAAGGATTTCGCGGCGCACCAGGTCGAGCATGCGTTCGCCGCCGCCGCCGTCGGCCAGGAGGATAACGTCGTCGCGCATGCCTGGCTCCTTGGCGCGGGCGCCGCGCATCGAGCCGCCGTCGGCCCCGCTGACAAGCCCCCGGCACCGCCGGGGGAGCGATGGGCGCCGCCGATGCCCGCGGCTTCACACCCGCGGCTCGAAGCGCACCCCGGCCTTACAGTTTCTCGTACCGCGCAACGGCCCGGAAAACCCCGGCGATGTCGGCCGGGCGCACGATTGCCGGGGCGTGCTGCTCGTTCAGGGGCTGGAGGCGCACCCGCTCGTCGGCGTCGAAGAACACCCGCTTGAACGTCGATGCCCCCTCGCTCGGACATCCGGTCATGCCGAACCGCACGAAGCAGTCGTCGCCGGAGCGCACCCGTGCCGCCGGGCTGAAGATGACGATGTCGCCCTCGCGGTACCGTGGCTCCATCGAGTCGCCCACCACGCGCACCGCGAACGCGCTGGGGTCGTCCATCTCGGCCGGAACCGTGATGTACTCGTCGGCCACCCCCACCGGGTAGCCCAGGTCGGTGAACTCCTGCGGGTATCCGGCGGCCACCTTGTTGATGATGGGCACGCGGCGGACGGTGCTGTGCCGGTCGTCGACGCGGTCCGCCCCCCACTCGGCCAGGTGATGCAGCAGGCCGCTGCGGTGGAGGGCGTCCAGGTTGAGGGCCGGCGGCGGGCCGGGCGTTGCCGCAGGCGCAGGCGCCGCGGATGTTCCAGCCGCGGGCACAGGCCCGCGGGCATCTTCGCCGCGAGCCGCGCCTGCGTCGCGCGCGGCGGGTGCCGAGGGTGCGGGAGCCGCGGCTGTTTCAGCCGGCGGCGCCGCGGGCGCGGCGGGGGCCCGGTGGTCCTCGCTCGATTCCTTCGCCGCCAAGAGCGCCCGGATCATCTCCTCCGTCGAGTCGAACATCTCGCGCAGGTGCGCCAGTTGCGCCAGGCGGGCAATCCGTTCCTTCGCCCCCGACGGTAGTTGGGCCAGGCGCGACTGGGCCACCAGCGCCTCTTCATTCAGGCCCAGGGCGCCGGCGATCCTGCGAACCTTCTCATCCCGCGGCCGCAGGGCGTAGCCCGTCTCGATCTGCGACAGGTACGACTTGGCGATGCCCGTCGCGGCGGCCAGGGCGTCGAGTGTCATGCCGCGACTGGTCCGCGCGTGGCGGATCTCCTGGCCGAACGCCAGCCCTCCCTCCACCATCCGCCGCAGGGCTTCCAGTTCCTTCAGGTTCTCTTCAAGGCTCATCAGCCGCCTCCTTGCTCATCAACCGCCTCCTTGACGGCGAGTCCGCAGTCAGACGCCCGCAAGAGTTCGCGTGCCTCCCGTTCGCCGCCCGCACAACTTGCCTCATGGAAGTTTATCGCAGGGCGAATATAAGTCAAGGCAATTTTGGCAGTTTTCAAACTCTCGTTCGCCGCCCAGCGAATTTTTCCGATTTATGTTTGACTCCCAGCAAACCGGACCTATAATTGCGGCGGGTTTGTTGGCTGACAAACATGCTGCTCGACAGGCGACAAGCGGCTCCATTTGGTTCCAGCAAGCGTTCCCTCCGGAGAGAACACACCCGGACGGCCTTGTACGACTTCATCCCCCAGCGGTCGCTGGCGGTCCTCCCCATGCGCGACAGGTGCCTGCTGAGGCTTTTCGTTGGCCGGGGGGCCTCCGTGGCCGAGTTGGCCGGCCTGATGGGCACAGAATGGCACACCGTGAAGCGGAGGGTCGGGCGCCTTGTGGCCTGGCTTCGCAGCCCCGACAAGGAGCGCATGCTTGCAGCATGGCCGTCCCTGGGCCGCGAACAGCGCCGGCTGCTCTACATGCGGAGGATCCTGGACATGCCCCTTCGCAATATCTCCCGGCTGGGCCTTGTGCACCACGGGCCGGACCTGCGCCCGGCCAGCGTGAGCACGCTGCGGCGGATGCTGCGCGAAATCGACCGGCGCATCGGCCGCTACCCGTCCGCCGGATAGGAGAACCGTATGCGGAAGCACGGAACCGTGGCAAGGCGCTCGCCGTACAGCCCCCGAAGTTCTTCAATCAGCGCCTCGCGCGAGTCGAAGCCGTCCAGGCGGGCGTCTTCGTCCGTCAGGTTCTCCGGCCGCACGCGCTCCACCGCCGTCACGCGCACCCGCCCCAGGCCGGGGATGAACTCCAACTGCCCGGCGCGCATCCGCCTTCGCGGCCAGGCGCGCACCGTCTGCCGCTTCGCCCCCGACGCAATCGCCTCGAAGAACTTCTTTTTGAACAGGAGCATCGAGAAAGGAGCCTACGGATGACCCTCGTAAGTATCAACCAAAAGTTCCACGCCGTCCCTGCCGCGCGGGCCGAAGAAACGCCCAGCCCGGCGGTCCTGAAGACCGCCGAGATGTTCGGCATCGGCCTCGACGAGACCTACGAAGTGGCCGTCTTCCAGGACCTCCGCCTCCAGGTGTGCCCGGGCGACCTCGTCTTCATCACCGGCCCCTCCGGCAGCGGCAAGAGCGTGCTGCTCGGGCGGCTGGCAGAGGCGCTTCGCGCGGCGTGGCCCGCGGCGCCGCAGGTTGACCTTGCAGCCACCGGCCTGCCGGCAGACCTCCGGGTCATCGACCTGCTGGGCGAGCCGCTCCAGGATGCCCTGCGCATCGCCAGCGCCGCCGGCCTGGCCGATGCGTTCCTCCTGCTGCGCACGCCGCCCGAACTCTCCGACGGCCAGCGCTGGCGCCTGCGCCTGGCGCTCGCGCTGCGGCAATGCGGCGCATCGAGGCGCGACTGTTTAGCCGTCGCCGGTACGGCGACGGCCGCGGGCGTACCGCCCGCGGCTAAACGCGCGCCGGGCGAAGCGCCGGCGCCCGCCGAAGATGCCCGCGGGCTTACGCCCGCGGCTAAACGCGCGCCGGGCGAAGCGCCGGCGCCCGCCGAAGATGCCCGCGGGCTTACGCCCGCGGCTCGGTCTCCCGCGCCTCGACGCGCCTCGACCCCGGGTCCCCGGCCCTCGGCCCTGCTCGTGGCCGACGAGTTCTGCTCCACGCTCGACCGCCTCTGCGCCCGCGCCGTGGCCTGGCGTGTGCAGCGCCTCGCGCGGCGCGAGGGCCTTACGCTGCTTGCCGCCAGCGCCCACGACGACCTCGTGGAGGACCTTGCGCCGGACGTCCTGGTCGTCAAGCACGCGGGCCCGCGGGCCGAGGTGCACTACGCCGACGCCGCCCGCGCCGACGCCGCCGCCGGCGGCCCCTCGCGCCTCCGCCACGGCGGCGGGCAGGCCCGCGACGCCGAGGTGCAGCCATGAGACAGCCCCCCCTCACCGGCGCCGGCGCGCAAGAATGCACGCTCCTTCGCGGCATCCGCATCGAGCGCGGCACGCGGGCCGACTGGCTGGCCCTCGCGCCGCTTCACTACCGCAGCCATCACGCCGGGGCAATAACCGGTATATTTCGCATGGTGTATGAGCCTGAAGCGCCGAGCCGCCGCAGCAAAGCGGCGGGCAGGTTCGCGCCAGGCGCGCGCAACTCCGCGCCGGGCGAACGTAACCGCGGGTTGACACCCGCGGCCCGGCGCCCCGCGCGCGCCATCGTCGTTGGCGTCATAGTTTACAGCCGCGCGGCCCTGTCGCTGGCGGCGCGCGACCGGGCGACCGGCGGCCGCTACCGCCTTGCCCGCTGCGGCCGCGTGGCGGCGGCCGACCTGCTGAACCGTGAACTTCGCGTCATCAGCCGCGTAGTCATCGCCCCCAACTGGCGCGGCCTGGGCCTGGCAAGCCGCCTGGTGGCCGACACCATGCCGCAGGCCGGCACGCCCTACGTCGAGAGCCTGGCCGCCATGGGCCAGATGCACCCCATGTTCGTCCGCGCGGGGATGACGGCGTACCCGCAGTCGCCGTCGAAGGAGGGCGAGCGGCTGAGGGCGGCGCTTGAGGCCGCGGGCCTCGCGCGGGCCGACCGCCGCAGTGCCGCACGCCTCGACGCCGCTCTCGCTGCACTCCCGCCCCAGGCGCGTGCCCTGGCCGAGCACGAAATCGCACGCTGGGCCCGCTCCTACCTGGGCGCGAAGAACCATCGCACGAACCGGCCCGACCGGCCCCGCATGCTCGACCTGGTGGCGCGGCACGTCGATGCCGCGCCCGTCTATTACCTGTGGCGCGCCCCGGGCGGGGCGGCGCCCGCCTGCGACCCGGGCGAAGCATCGCCGGGACCGGCTGCCGCCGCCTCTCCCGCTGCCGGAGAGGGTGGCCGCGGGGCGGTTCCTCGCCCGCGGCGGGGCTGCCGCCCGCAGGCGGGCCAGGGGCAGGTTGCTCGCGGCCCGCCGGTCGCCGGCCCCTCTCCCGCGAAGGGGGAGGGGAGCAGCACCGCTGAGAATCCAGTCAGCCCCGCGGCGCGAACCGCCGCCAACCATCCCCAAGATATGGAGGTAATGCCATGAACCTGAGCACTCGCCATCGCCGGATCGCACGCACCATCTGGGAATGCGGCGGGCGGCTGGAAGACGCCGCAGCACGCGAACGCGTCCGGCCCGACACGCTGCGGCGCTGGCTGGCCGACCCCGACTTCCGCTCGCTGGTGGCGCAGGACGCCCTTGAACCGCTGCTCCAGGCCACCAGCGCCATGCTGCGCTGGGCGCCGGCGGCGGTTGCGCGGCTGATCAAGGACCTGGAGAGCGAGTCGCCGGCCGAAGCGCGCCAGGCCGCGCGCGAAATCCTCAAACTCGCCCTCGACACGCAGCGGGAACTCGAGCAGATGCCCGGCGCCGGCCGGGCCGCCGGGGCTCAAGCCGAAGCCCCCGCACAGGCTGCCGCCGGAGACCCCCTCTCGCGCCGCGTCGCGTCGCTTACCGACGGCCAACTGGTGCGGCTGCTGGGAATACTCAATGAATAATGAAAGGAGATAGCATGACCCTTGAATGGATTCCGCTCGACCGGCTCCGGCCGCACCCGGAGAACTCCAACCGCATGCCGCCCGCGCTGCTGGAGAAACTGAAGCGCCACATTCAGCGCACGGGCCTCTACGAGCCGCTCGTGGTGCGGCCCCTGCCGCAGGGCGCCGCCGACGGGCGCGCGCCCGGCGTTGCGCCGGCCGCGCCTTATTCAGCCCCCGATGAACGCACCGGCGGCGGCGCGCGCACCGGCGCCCCGCCGCGGTACCAGATACTCAACGGCCATCACCGGGCCGAGGTGCTGCGGCAACTCGGGCACACCCACGCCCGGTGCGACGTGTGGCAGGTGGGCGACGACGACGCGCGGCTGCTCCTGGCGACGCTCAACCGCCTGGAGGGCCGCGACGACCCCGCTGCGCGGGGGCGGCTGCTCGCGCGGCTGGCCGGGGGGCGATCGGCGGAGGACCTTGCGCGGCTGCTGCCCGACCCGCCGGACGCCATTGCGCGGCTGCGGCAACTGGCGGAGCCGCCGCCCGCGCCGCTCGCCCCGGCGCCCGCCGCGCCTGAGCATCGGCCGATGACCTTTTTTCTGACGGAAGAGCAGTACGCCCTCGTGAGCGAGGCGCTGGCGGAAGCGGGCGCCGCCCCGATCGACGACGCGCCGGCCGCGGCGGTGCCGGGCGCGGCTAAACGTGGGGGGCGCGAGCGCGCCGGCGGTTGTTCAGCCGTCGCCGGTACGGCGACGGCGGCGTGCGCGAAGCAAGCGCCCGCCGCGGTGCCGCCCGCGGCCGTGCCGGGCGCGGCTGAACGTGCGCTGCCCCGCGCCCCATCGCGGGCCGAGCGCCTCGAGCGCCTCGCCCTGTGGTACCTGGAGGCCCGCGGCCGGCGGTGACGGAACGGGCCGATGGACGGCGGGCGAAGCGATCCTGGTTAGCCGCCCATCTTGATGGGCGCGTGTTGTCGGCGCGGCTTGTCGAGCCGCGACCGTAAGGGGGCCGTGCCACATGGCGTACGATGCCGGAGCGTGTTGTGCAACAGCCGCTAAAGGAGCCATGATCATGTCTGACAACCTGAATGTGCTCGGCCGGCCGGACTTCCGCGCGCGGCTGGCCGAGGTGCTGGCGGGCGCGCGGCCGCGCTCGGCCGAGGCGCTGTGGCAGTTCGTCCGGGCCGCCTACGGCCTGGCGGTGCCCCGCCGGGCGGTCTGCCTCGGCCACGCCGCGCCGATGGACTACCTGGCGTCGGCCATCCTGCGCCCCGGGCGGGACCTGGTCGTCTGGGCCAACCGCGGCGGGGCCAAGACGGAACTGGGCGCCGTCGCCGCGCACCTCGACGCCGTTCTGAGACCCGGATGCCAGGTGCGCATCCTCGGCGGCAGCCTGGACCAATCTGAAAAGATGTATGAATACCTGGTGCGCAAGTGGCGGGGCCCGTTCGCGGCGCTCCTTGCGCGCGAGCCCACGGCCAGGCGCACCGAACTGGCGACCGGCTCGGCCATCGAGGTCCTTACGCAGTCGCCGCGGTCGGTGCGCGGCCAGCGGGTGCACCGCCTCAAGTGCGACGAACTCGACGAGTTCGACCCCGACGTCTGGCAGGCCGCGCAGTTCATCACGCAGTCGGGCCCCGGCGCCGACGGCCAGTGGATAGCCGCGCAGATGGAGGTCTTCTCGACCATGCACCGGCCGTTCGGGCCGATGGCGGCGCTGGTCGAGCGGCTTTCCGATTGCGGATTTCGGAATGCGGATTGCGGATTGAAAGACATGCCCAGTGAAGGGGCGCAGGGGCGCGGAGGCGGGGGAGCGCAGGGGCGGCCGCCGCCTGATGCGCAATCGGCGTTGCGTACGCCGCAATTGCCGCTCCTTCTGCGCTGGTGTCTGTGGGAGGTAATCGAGCCGTGCCCGCCCGAGCGCTCGTGCAGCCGGTGCCCGCTGTGGAGCGGCTGCGGCGGCAAGGCCCGCGGGGCCGACGGCTACTTCCCCATCGACGACGCCCTTGCGCAGCACGCCCGGGCCAGCCGCGCGGCGTGGGAGACCGAGATGCTGTGCCTCAGGCCGCGAGGGCAGGGCCTGGTGTTCGACGAGTTCGACCCCGCCCGCCACGTGGCGCCCGTGGGGTTCGACCCCGCGCTGCCGCTGTACCGCGCGATTGATTTCGGGTATGCGAATCCGTTCGTGTGCTTGTGGGTGCAGATGAAGGGCGATTGCGCAGCGCAGGGCGCGGAGCGCGGGGCGGACGAACGCCGCGCCCCGCCGGCGCCGGCCGCCGGGGCGCCGCAAGCCGCGCTGCGCGGTCCGCAATTTTCGGGCCCGGACCTCTCGCGCGTGCAGGTGCGGGTGCTGGCCGAGTACGTGGAGCGTGAGCGGCTGATATGCGAGCACGCGCGGGCGATGAGGCGGCTTGACCCCGGGCCGGTCGCGGCCACGTACGCCGACCCGGCGGGCTGGCATCGCAGCGACGTGACCGGCACGGGGCCCTGCCAGGAACTCGCCGCCGCGGGCATGCGCGTCCGCACGCCGCGCGCGGGCATACTGGAGGGCGTTGAACTCGTGCGGCGGCTGCTGAAGGAGCGGCCGGCTGCGGCGGGGCCGGGGCTGGTGATCGACCCCTCGTGCCGGTGGCTGATCCGGGCGTTCCAGGAGTACCACTGGGAGGAATCGGCCGACGGGCGCCGCGGCGAGCGGCCCGCCAAGGACGGCGCCGACCATCCTCTCGACGCATTGCGATACCTGCTCGTAGGGCTCTTCTGGCGCAGGCTGCCCCTGCGAGAGCGGCCGTGGTGGTAGCCGCCGCGCGCAGAGATGCCCGCCGCTTTACAGCGGCGGCTCGATGCTACTTCGACGTTTTCACGTCGTCGGGGGTGATGAGTTGGGTGGGCACGGGGGAGACTTCGGGGAGGGTTTCGCCGCGAAGGGCCGCCAGGGCGCACTGGACGCCCAGGGCGCCCATGCGGGCGGGGTTCTGCTCGCAGGTGGCGTGCATTTCGCCGCGCGACATGGCCTCGCGCGCCAGGTCGATGTTGTCGTAGCCGGCGATGACGACCTGGCCGAGGCGGCCGCGGGCCTTGACGGCGGCGACGGCCCCGAGGGCCATCTTGTCGTTGGCGCAGAGGATGACCGAGGCCTGGGGGTTCGCGGCCAGGAGGGCGGCCGTCACGGTCTGCGCCTCCTCGGTGTGCCAGTTGGCCGACTGGCTGCCGGCGAGCGCGAGGCCGGCTTCCTTGACGGCGGCCTCGAAACCCGCGCGGCGGGCCTCGGCGTTCTCGACGCCGTCTATGCCGCGAAGGATCAGCACGCCGCCCCTGCCGCCGTCGGGGCGCTCGCGGGCCAGGCGGCAGGCGTAGTCGCCGACGCTCTTTGCGCCCTGGAAGTTGTCGGGGCCGATGAAGGTGGCCACGCGGAGGCCGAGGCGGGCGGCCTCGTCCTTGTCGATGCGGTTATCTATGTTGATGATTGGCACGCCCTGCTGCTGTGCCCTGAGCAGCGGCGTAACGATGCCCACGCTGGAGGCCGGGGCGATGATGACGGCCTGCGCGCGGCGCGAGAGCATGTTTCGCACCAGGTCGGCCTGGCGGTCGACGTCGGTCTCGCTCTCGATGCCCGCCACGTCGAGGTCAACGCCGAGTTCCTTCGCCTTCGCCCGCGCGCCGGCCTCCATGGCCTGGAAGAACGGGTTCGTGGTGGCCTTGTAGATGAGTGCGATGCGGGGGCGGCCGGCGGCGGGGCCGGCCGAGTCGTCGCGCGAGCAGCCGGCGAGGGCGGCCAGGGCGAGCGCGATCATCGTGAGTGCGATGCGTTTCACGTTCGTCTCCTTGACGGGCGGCGCCCGCTCCCCTGCGGGTGGCGGCTGAACTTGGGCCGAGCCGCCCGCCGTGGCGGGCGGGCATCTGCGACAATCGCCGATGCCCGCCGCTTCAGAGCGGCGGCTCGGAACTCTTCAGCCGGTCGGCCAGGACCGTGGCCGTCAGCACCGACCCGATGATAATGTACTGCCAGTGCGGTTGCACGAGCATTATGTTCAGGCCGTTCTGGAGGACGCCCATGATGAGGGCCCCCAGGAGGGTCCCCAGGACGCTGCCGCGCCCGCCGGAGAGGCTCGTGCCGCCCACGATGACTGCGGCGATGGCGTACAGTTCGTATCCGTCGCCGGCCAGCGGGTCGCCCAGGCCGTTGCGGCACCAGTAGATGAAGCCGGCCAGGCCGGCGCAGAGGCCGCTGGCGAGGAACGTCAGCACCCGCACGCGGGCGGTGCGTATGCCGCAGAGGCGGGCGGCCTCCAGGCTTCCGCCGACGGCGAAGACGTGGCGCCCGAAGATGGTCTTTGCCAGGAGCACCTGTCCGACGGCGGCGGCCGCCAGGGCCACCGCAATCGGCATGAACCGCTGGACCGCCAGCGGCGCGTGGACCGCGCATCCGATGCTCTTGCCGCCCGCGACGAGCATCGCCCCGCCGCGAGAGATCATCATTGTGCCGAGCGTGACGATGAACGAAGGGATGCCGAACCGGACGGCCAGCAGTCCGTTGGCGAGGCCGACGGCCATGCCGGCGGCCAGGCCCGCCGCCAACCCTGCCGCGAGCGAGCCGGCGGCGTTCGTCACGACCACCTGGACGACAAGGGCCAGGGCCATCAGGCGTCCGACAGACAGGTCTATGCCGCCGGCTATGATGACCAGCGTCATGCCGACGCCCAGGATGAGGTTTATGGCGCACGAGCCGCCCACTTCCACGGCGTTGTCGAGCGTGAGGAAATAGGGCTGGTGGACCGCGCCGGTGGAGAACTCCACGGCCGAGAGAGCGGAGAAGAGTGCAACGAGTGCTGCCAGGGCGGCCAGGAGGCCCATCGCGCGGCTGGCGGTGATGCGGGTGCGCAGGTCGGTCATGATTTTGGTCGCTTGCGCAGCGTGCGATTGCGCCGGCGGCGAACGTTGCCGCAGCGCCGACGGCTCGCCGCCCGCTGCCCCGGCGGCTCTCAGAACGCCAGGGCGTAGAGGAGGATGTTCGTCGCCAGCCGCCGCGCGTCGGCGGGCGCCAGGGCCCGCGCGCCGTAAGTCCTCAGGCCGTCCAGTCCGCACGCCATGCCGTATGGGCTGTAGATGACGGCCAGGTGCCCGCCGCGCGAAAGGCCCAGCAGAACCGGCCGGCGCAGGGCCGGCGACTCGGCCTGGACCGCCGCCGTGTACGCCACGTCCTGGATGGGCGTACCCACCTTGCCTTTGTAGATAGGATGGTCGGCAGGGAGTTCCTCCAGCCGCGCGTCGGCGAAAAGGCCGCCCGCCAGTTCGCGGAACGCCCGGTCGAAGGCCGCCCGGCCGCAGCAGGCCTCGGCCCACAGAACGCCGCCGCGATCCAAGTACTCGCGCAGGTTGGCCTTCTCCTGGTCGGTAAAGTGGGGGGCGCGGTGGCCCGTCATGTACAGGACGTGGAACCGGCCGAGGCCCAGGTCGGCCAGGCGGACCGGTTCGGGGCGGCTGACCAGGGCCACGCCGAATCGTTCGGCCGCCTCCTTCAAGAGCGAGGGGAGGGCGTAGGGGCGCGGCTGCCAGTCGCCGTCGTGCTGGACCTGGCCGATGCGGTTGGCCCCTCGCGGCGGGGGTGCGTCCGGGGGCAGGGCCAGGATGGCCGCCGGGGCCAGGCGCTCCGGCAGCGTGTCGCCGGCGGTGGTGTAGAGGGCGAGGTTCTCGCCGAGGCGCAGGGCGTCGTTCGGCCGCGAGGGGTCGCCAGCGGCCCACTCGCCGGCCAGCCCGTGCCGCGCCACCAGCACTGCCGCGCGGCAGCCCAGGTTGAGGGCCTCGAGCGGCAGGGGCGTCGGCGGCGCAGGCGGCGTGCCAGCGGCGGGCGGTCCCGGCGCAGGCGGCGCGGCCCCGACGGCGTGCACCGCGCGGTAGATGGGATGGTCGGCCGGAAGAGGCTCCAGCCGCGACTCCGGGAACTCGCGCGCCAGCATCGTGCGGACGCTCTCCAGGAAGGCCGCGTCGCCGCCCTCGGCGTCGAAGAGCACCAGGCCGCCCTGCTCGACGTAGGCCTTCAGTTGCGGCACGTTGGCCGCGAGCATCCGCAGGGGTCCCTTGCCGGCCACGTGCAGAATGGGGGCGGCCAGCCAGTCCCCCAGGGGGGCCGAGGGGGCGACGGTCTGCCAGGCCACCGGTTCGCCGCCCGCGCGGCGGCCGAGGTAGCGCACGAGGTGGTCCAGGTCGCGCGGGTCGCGCCGCCAGGCGCCTTCCCACTGTAGGCGCTGCACCAGCAGCGGGCGGTATCCCTTGGCGAGGAACAGCAGGCACAGGGCATCGTGATAGATGCGTTCCGTCCATGCGCCATCGGGGCGCTGGCCGTGGACGAGCATGGCTGCGCCCTCGCGGAACCAGTCGTGGTCGCCGTAGGTGCGGCGGCCGCCGGCGACTGCGGCCCGCTCCAGGCCGTAGAGCCAGAAATAGTACCAGGCCAGCGCGCGGCCGGGGTTTTCCTGGAGGGTGAACCGCGCGGCCATCCAGTCGAGGCCCTTTTCGACGGCGGCGAGGCGGTCGGCCGACGCCTCGGCCGGCTCCTGGCGGGCCAGCCGGTCGTGGCACAACAGGAGGCTCGCCGCCACGGCGGCCGTCATGCTGCCGTAGGCCTCCGCCGGGTCGGGGTCGTGATAGACGTAGCCCCACCCGCCGCCCGGCAGTTGCCCGGCCCGGAGGAACCGCTCGGCCTTCTGCCAGGCGTCGGGCGGGACCTTGGCGCCCGCGTGCTCGGCCTCGGAGAGGGCCAGGACGGCGAACTGCGTGTTCGAGGCGTCGGGGCGCTCGCATATGCGGCGGAGGGCCAGTTCGGCGGCCTTCGACGGCCGGCCTCGGTCCACGTTCGGGTCGGGCGCCGCAGGGCCGCAGCGGCCGTAGCCCCAGCCGCCCGTCGGGCCCTGGAAGAAGACGAGGCGGTCGGCGCACAACTGGATGTCATCGGCGTATTTCTTCGGGTCGGCGGCCGCGAGGGCCAGCGCCTTCAGGGCGGTCACGTAGGTGAAATCGTTGGGCGTCCGCCTGACGGCCGCTAGGGCGGCGCCCATCGCGGGGTCCTCCGGGGCAACCCCGGCCGCAAGGAGCGCGTAGGCCGCAAGGGCCGTCACGCCGCCCTCCTGGGCGTAGTCGGGCCATGTGCCGCCCGGGGCCTGAACGCTGCGGAGGTACTCGACGGACCGCAGGATGGCCGTGCGGACCTGCCTGCCCGTGGCGGGGGGCAGGGGGGCCGACGGGGCGGCGGCGCCCGGGGCGCCGGGGGTCTCTTCGGCCCGCGCGGCGGGCGGAAAAGCGCAAAGCCACGCGGCGGCAACGGCCGATAACACCAGTGCGCGCGCCGCGCGCGGGGCCGGCGAGATGGTCAGATCAAGGTGCATCGCTCTGGCCTTCATTATCGGCGAAAGCCCGTGCGCGGGCGAAGCAATTTTACGCCGCGCGTGTATTATGACGGGGGTGCTTGCACAACCGGGAGCACGCATGATCGAACCGGACTTCGACGACCGCCTGACGGAGTTCAAGCGCCTGCGCGACCGGCTCGTGGCCGAGGTCGGCCGCCGCATTATAGGCCAGCGCGACATCCTGGACCAGATGCTCGCGGCGGTCTTCGTGGGCGGCCACGCGCTGCTGGTGGGCGTGCCGGGTCTGGCAAAGACCATGATGGTCCGCGCCCTGGCCGGGGCGATGGACCTGCGGTTCCGCCGCATACAGTTCACCCCCGACCTCATGCCTTCCGACATCACGGGAACGGACCTGGTGGACCAGTCGGCGGACGGCCGGCGCGAGTTCCGCTTTGTCGAGGGGCCGGTCTTCGCGAACATCGTGCTGGCCGACGAGATCAACCGCGCCCCGCCCAAGACGCAGTCGGCCTTGCTGGAGGCCATGCAGGAGCGCCAGGTGACCGTCGGCCAGGCCACCCGTGCGCTGCCCGATCCGTTCTTCGTCATCGCCACGCAGAACCCCATCGAGCAGGAGGGCACGTACCCGCTGCCCGAGGCGCAACTCGACCGCTTCCTCATGTGCCTGCACGTGCCGTACCCGACGCCGGCCGAGGAAGAACGTATCTTGATGTCTCCGACTGCCGCGGCCGGCGCCGCCCCCGTCCCGGTCATCGGCGCGGAGCACGTCCGCGCACTCCAGGACGTGGTCCTGGCGGTGCCCGTGTCGCGCTACGTGGTGGCGTACGCGGCGAAACTGGTGCGGTCCACGCGCCCGGCGGACCCGACAGCCCCGGGCTTCGTCCGCGAAATGGTCGAGTGGGGCGCGGGGCCCCGCGCGGGCCAGCACCTCATCCTGGCGGGCAAGGCCCTGGCGGCCATGGCCGGGCGTGCGGCCGTCAGCCTGGAAGATATCCGCGCCGCGGCGGTGCCCGTGCTGCGGCACAGGGTGGCGACGAACTTCGCGGCGGAGGCGGCGGGCCTCGACTCGGTGGCCCTCGTCCAGCGGCTCCTCAAGGAAGTGCCCGAGCCGCCCATCCGCCGCTTCGCAGGCGCCACGGCCGACGCGGCGAACTAGCGCGGCCAGCCGCATTTGGCCGTCGCCGGTCTGTATATTCAGCATCCTCGCCGCAAGCCACTGGCAGCACATGTGGCACGGCCGGCTTGTCCGGCCGTGGCGATGCGCCGCCGATGCTTTGCACGGCCGGGCGAGCCGGCCGTGCCACATGAATGCGGGGAGCGCCGCGGATTCTCCGCACGGATGGCAACGGCTTAACAGGGCGCACATGCTCACCGCCGAACAATATCTGAACCCCGTCGTTGCCGCGCGCGTGCGGAGGCTGGACCTGCGCGCCAAGTTCATCGTCGAGGGATTCCTGGCGGGCCTGCACGATTCCCCGTACCGCGGCTTCAGCCTGGAGTTCTCCGAGCACCGCCGCTACGCCCCGGGCGACGACCCGGCCGACCTCGACTGGACCGTATGGGCCAGGACCGACCGCCTCTTCGTCCGCACCTTCCAGGCCGAGACGAACCTCGCGGCGTACCTGGTGGTCGATACCAGCCGCAGCATGGCCTGGGCCGGCCGCCCGGACGCCATGACCAAGGGCGAGTACGCCACGGCCCTGGCTGCGGCGCTCTCGCTCCTGCTTGCGCGCCAGGGCGACGCGGTGGGCCTGGCGCTGGTGGGGGAAGGGCTGGGGCGGATGCTCCGGCCTCGCGGCGGGCGGCGGCAACTCGTGCGCATCCTGGCGGAACTCGCCGGCCGCGAAGGCGCCGGCAGGACCGACCTCGCCGCGGGCCTCCACGCCCTGGCGCGCCGCGTCAAACGCCGCAGCCTCATGCTCCTTGTGTCGGATCTCCTGGACGAGCCGGAAGGCGTGCTCGCGGCCATGGCGCACCTTGCGCACCGCGGGCACGACCTGGTGGTATTCCAGGTTCTCGATGCGGCCGAGCGCGACCTCGACGCGGCCGGCCCGGTCGTCCTGGAAGACCCGGAGACGGGCGCCGCAGTGGAAACGGATGCCGACGCCATCCGCGGCGCCTACCGGCGGCGCCTGGAGGCCCTGGTCGCGCAGTACGAGCGCGGCGTGCGCGGCCTGCGGGGCGACTTCGTGTCTGTGACCACCAGCACGCCGTTCGACGTGGCGCTGCGGCGGTTCCTGCGCGAGCGCAAGCGCCGGATGTAGGCCGCCGCCCGCCGAGGCGGGCGGGCTCGCCAGGGCGCCGCCCGCGGCCGTACCGGCCGCGGCTGAACATGCGCGGCGAGCCGCTGCCGTTGTTCAGCCGTCGCCGGCAGGGCGCCG
>Ga0194112_10002075_pt1 | contig 28948 bp, 25 predicted proteins | sample TA2MahC400mmetaG_FD_146191 | JGI IMG/M metagenome (GOLD analysis project Ga0194112, IMG submission 146191) | Freshwater microbial communities from Lake Tanganyika, Tanzania - TA2015016 Mahale Deep Cast 400m | ecosystem: Environmental > Aquatic > Freshwater > Lake | place: Tanzania: Lake... | reverse complement strand
AAATTTATCAGGTGATGGGTGAAAAACTCAGCGCAACACCATTTTTGATCAAGTGAATTACTGCATCACATTACTGCTTTGTAGTGCCCATTTTCAATGGCATACCCCCGTCATTATTGACTTTCCAAGGTTTTATGTATGAAGTCAGGAAGAGATGCGGGTAACGATAAGAATGGGATAAATGGGACGAATGGGACGAATGAGACGAATGAGACTTATGGGACACATGTACTCCTCCCTTCTGTCTCCCGTCTCCCGTCTCCCGTCTCCTAACCCGCCTTCCCTGCCAGCCAGCCGGTTGAGAATGCCGCCTGCAGATTGAAGCCGCCGATTTCTCCGGCGTAATCGAGGAGTTCGCCTGCAAAGAAAAGGCCGGGCACGATTCGGGACTGCATGGTTTTCGGGTTGACCTCTCCGAGCGATACCCCGCCCGCCGACACCTCTCCCTCTTCGAGCGGCACGGCTTTGACTGCGCCGAGGGGAAAGCGTTTCAATGTCTGCAGGAGCGCGATACGCTTGGTGCGGGCAAGCCTGCTGAGCTGTTCGTCTTCAGGAATCCCCGCATGGCGCATGATATGGGGTATAAGAACTGCGGGAGGGCCATTCTGGTGGTGCTGCAGGAATTTCCGAACCATCTTTGCTCCGTTGCAGCTGGTCTCCGAAAGCAGCGCTTCCTGAAGCGCATCAAGGGCGAAATCGGCAAACAGATCTGCGAAAAGAAGACAATTCCGCTCTGCTCTGAACAGTTCGGCGGCATCCCTCGAAAGAGAAAGCGCCGCCGGCCCGGAAATACCCCGGTGAGTGAAAAGCAGGTCTCCCCTTCGGTCGATCTGCTTTCCACCGGCGGAAGCGATGAACTCCGCAGAACGCAGCGACACGCCTGAAAACTCCGAAGGCGGTTTTTCCATGGTCAGCACCGGAGCAAGCGCGGGAGAGGGTTTAACGATGGCGTGACCCAGCCGACGTGCAAATAAAAGACCGTCCCCTCTGCTGCCGGTCGAGGGGTACGAAACCCCTCCGGTAGCGAGAATAAGCACAGACGCTCTGAATGCACGCTCACCTGCCGTAACGACAAAAGCATCCTTTATCCGTTCAATCGAACTGACCGTACAGCCGTGCTCGACGCGGACGGCACACTCCGCCATCATGCGTTCGAACGCACGCACTACGTCCGAAGCGGAAAGCCCGGCAACAGGAAAAACCTTGCCGTCAGGCCTCGCTTCGCACCGAACACCCTGCCGTGCGAGCAGGGCAAGCAGATCATCACTTCCGAATGCATGGAGCGCATGGCGGAGAAAACGCTGTTCCCTCTTCTTCTGAAACCCCATTGCAAGCAGTTCGTCGGGTTCCGCAGCATGCGTGACGTTGCACCGCCCCCCGCCCGATATCCCGATTTTTACTCCGGGGCGACCGTTACGCTCCAGAATGACGATTGAAAAATCCTTATCCGGAATATGGCATTTACGCGCACGTTCACGAGCCGAAACAGCCGCAAGCATACCGGCAGCCCCGCCGCCGACGATAAGGATATCGATAATCCGCATGGCACTCCTGAAGGTTCGTTTACCTCCACCCTCCGCCAAGGGCGCGATAAAGTTCCGCCATGGCCGTCAGATGCTGGCGGCGAACATCGGCCAGAGCGAGTTCCGCCTGAAGATAACCGGTCTGCACGGAAATAACCTCAAGATAGGTTGCCATGCCGCTTCTGAAAAGCAGATTCGAATTGGCGACGGCGCTTGCGAGCGTTTTCGTCCTTGCCGCCGCGGCCCGCTCCTGCTCGCGAAGCTTGTCGAGTCGAACAAGAGCGTCGGAGACCTCTGCGACGGCCCTCAGAAGCGCCTGCTTGAAACCGATTTCAGCCTGTTCTTTTCTGATTCCCGATTTTTCATAGTCTGCTTTCAGCTCGCCCCGCTGAAAAATCGGCTGAAGCAGAGCGCCCTGAACCAGACCGAAAAGCGAACCGGGTGTGGCAAACCAGTTGCTGGTGCGAAAGGAGTTGAGACCTCCCTGGGCGGTAATTGCAAGCGACGGGTACATGGCCGCCTTTGCCGCAGCCATATCTGCATGAGCCTCCATCACGGCAAGCTCTGCCTCGCGCACGTCCGGGCGGTTCTGCAGCAGCGCGACCGGTACGCCCGCAGGAAAGTTATCGACTACAGGAATGGAGGCAAGACTCTTTCCCCTCTCTACCGGACCGGGAAAGCGCCCGCAGAGGATACCGAGAGCATGCTCCTGCACGGCGATCCCCTGCTCGATAAGAGGCACCGTCTGCAGCACTGCCTGCCGGGCGGCTTCCTGATGCCCGACGGCAAGCATGGTCACCTGGCCAGCGTCGTACTGCAGCCTCATCATATGAAGCGTTGTATCGGCCAGCGCAAGGTTTTTTCTGGCAATATCGAGCTGCGCGTCGAGCATCCGCAGATTGTAATAGCCGGACGCAACGTCTGAGGCAAGTTTCGTACGCACGGCTTTCGCTCCTTCGAGGGTTTTCAGATACCCGGCAAGAGCGCCTTTCTTTTTACTGCGGATTCTGCTCCATATATCGATCTCCCACGAGGAGCCCAGAGAGAGCGTATAATCCTCGGAGTAGCTCTTTCCGTCAGCCTCCTGTAAACTCGAACTGCCAAGGCTGTTGTCTGATGGACGACTGACCGCTCCCGATGCACCGAGCCGGAGCGTTGGTAGAAACCCGAGTTTCGCCTGCTTCAGTCCAGCTTCGGCATAATCGATATTTTTCAGGGCGATCTGCAGGTCATGGTTCCGCACCATCGCAGTATCGATAAGCGCAACCAGCACCTGATCGGCAAAAAAACTGCGATAGGGAATTTCCGATACCGAAACCTGCTGGCTGGTCGATACCGCTGCTCCCCGGTAGGATTCGGGCATCGGTACCTCTGCGCGTTTATAGGGAGCCGTTGCGCTGCATGCCGTTACCGAAACAGCGATAATCAGCACGATACCTGACGCGCAAATACTCATGCATACTCTCTTGACCCTCTTCTGCATATAGCTTCTTATTATTGAAATCGTTAATAATCGGGAGCATCGTCCGTATCGTCAAGCACCGGAGCATGGACCACCTCGATAGGATGGGCCGGGCCGGTGAGGCGCTCCTGAAAAGCCTGAAATATCACGAAGAGCACGGGAATAATGAAAATGCCGAGCAGCACGCCGCTGAGCATGCCGCCGACGGCAGCCCAGCCGATGGAATGGTTGCCGAGCGCCGAAGGGCCGGAAGCCCAAAGCAGCGGCAGCAGACCTACCACGAATGCGAAGGAGGTCATGAGGATAGGACGGAGTCTTGCCCTCGATCCTTCAAGCGCCGACATAACGAGATCCTTTCCCGCCCTTCGGCGCTGAATGGAGTATTCGACAATCAGAATGGCGTTCTTGGCCAGAAGACCGATCAGCATGACGATCGCCACCTGAACATAGATATTGTTGTCGATTCCTGCCAGCCTGATGCCCATGAACACGCCGAGCAGACCGGTAGGAATGGAAAGCATCACCGCAAGCGGCAGAATGTAGCTTTCGTACTGAGCGGCAAGCAGGAAATAGACGAATACGAGGCAGAGCACGAAAATGGCCGCGGCCTTGCCGCCAGATCCGGTCTCTTCGCGGCTCATGCCTTTCCAGTCGTAACTGTAACCCGCCGGAAGAGTCCGGGCTGCCACCTCCTCGATGGCATCGATCGCCTGACCCGTGCTGTAACCCGGATTGACGTTGGCGGTAATGCCGATAGCATTGAACAGGTTGAAATGATCGACGGTTTCAGGACCGTAGACCCGTTTGAGCGAGGCCACCGAGGTCAGGGGTACCATCGAGCCCGACCGGTTTTTCACCGAAACACCTTGCAGCGAGGCAGGATCCGACCTGTCGGCAGCTTCGGACTGCATGATCACCCGATAGTACCTGCCGAAACGGTTGAAATCCGACGCCTGCATGCCCCCGTACAACCCCTGCATGACGGTCATGACATCCGCAGTACTGACTCCGAGCTGTTCGGCACGGCCTGGATCGACTACAAGTTCATACTGCGGATAGCCGGTATTGAACGGAGTAAAGGCAAAAGCGAATTCAGGCCTTTGCATGAGCGCCCCGATAAACCCGCCGGCGATATCGCCGAACTTCTGCAGACTGCCTGCCGTGCGATCCTGCAGCACGAACTCCACGCCGCTCACATTCCCGAAACCCGGCACGGTTGGAAGAGTCAGTACATAGAACGACGCATCGGACAGCATGCCGAGCTTCCGGTTCATTATTCCGGTAATGGCCTGAATATTCTTCACAGCTCCCCGATCGGCGATATCGCGGAGCTGAACGAACATGATGCCTGCCGAAGGGGAATTCGCCCCCGATATGATATTCACGCCCGACACCGATATCACCCGCTCGACGCTCTCTTCACCCTGCAGCAGCGCATCGGCACCCTTAAGCACCTCGTTGGTGCGTTCGAGTGAAGCGCCGGGAGGAAGCGTCACGGTAATCATGGCAAAACCGTTGTCCTCGTCGGGAATGAAGCCGGTCGGCGTCGTACGGAAAAAGAAAAACGTCAGTAACGTCACCGCGCCGAGAGCGCCCATGCTCAGCCACTTATGGTCGATGAGAAAGCGCAAACTTTTAATATACTTTTCGGTAAGCGTTCTGAACGCCGCGTTGAACCCGCTGAAGAACCGCTCGCCGAAGCCCTTGAACATAACATGCTTCTTTTTGCTTCCATCTGCCGGAGCGGCAAGAAAAAGAGCGCAGAGCGCCGGACTCAAAGTCAGCGCGTTCACCGCCGAAATCAGGATCGCCGTGGCGAGAGTAAAGGCGAATTGGCGGTAAAAAACCCCTGTAGGTCCCTCCATGAACCCTACCGGAAGAAACACCGATGACATCACCAGCGTAATGGAGATGATCGCTCCGGTAATCTCGCTCATGGCTGACGCGGTGGCTGGCGTGGCGGCAAGACCACGATGCTCCATCTTGGCATGTACCGCCTCCACCACCACGATGGCATCGTCAACAACGATACCGATTGCGAGCACCAGCGCAAAAAGTGTCAGCAGATTGATAGAAAAACCGAAGAGATTCATGAAGAAAAAGGTGCCGATAATGGCTACAGGCACGGCAATGGCCGGAATAAGCGTCGAACGAAAATCCTGCAGAAAAATGAACACCACGAGAAACACAAGCGCAAACGCTTCGAGCAGGGTGTGCACCACCTGCTCGATCGACTCGTCGAGCGATTTCTTGGTACTGTAGGGCACCGCGTGACTGATGCCTTCGGGAAAGGATGCCGAAGCTTTATCGAGCACCTTCTGCAGCTCGGTCTGGATAGTGTTTGCGTTGGAACCCGCGGCCTGATAGATCGCCATGGTCACCGAAGGACGGTCGTCCACCCTGGAATTCACCGTATAGTCGTAAGAACCGAGTTCTATGCGGGCTACGTCCCTGAGACGAAGCTGCATGCCCTCGGCACCGGAACGGATGACGATATTACCGAACTCTTCCTCGGTATTGAATTTTCCCCGGTACTTGATGATAAACTCCATCGCCTCCCGGCTGCCTTCGCCGAATTTGCCCGGCGCAGCCTCGATGTTCTGCGACTGTATGGCTGCCGCCACATCTGCCGGAGTCATGCCATAAGCCGCAAGCTTTCCGGGATTCAGCCAGATGCGCATCGAGTAGTCCTTGTTGCCGAACACCATTGCCTGACCGACGCCCGGTACCCTCTTGATATCGGGAATCAGGTTGATCTTCGCGTAGTTCTGAAGAAAGGTCTCATCGTAATTCTGACTGTCGCTGATGAGACTGATCACCATGATCATGCTGTTCTGCTGCTTGACCGTGGTAATGCCTCGCTCGATGACCGCCGAAGGCAGCTGGCTCTGGGCCTGCGCAACGCGGTTCTGCACATTCACCGCGGCCTGATCGGCATCGGTACCCAGCTTGAAGTAAACCGTAATGGTAAGCATGCCGTCATTGCCGGAGGTCGAGGTCATGTAGGTCATGTTCTCGACGCCGTTGATCGACTCCTCGAGCGAAGGCGCAACCGAACGGGCGATGGTTTCGGCGCTTGCGCCCGGATACATGGCCGTAACGACAACACTTGGAGGCGCGATATCGGGGAACTGCGTAACCGGAAGCCTGGTCATGCCCACCATGCCGAGAATGACCAGCACAACTGAGATGACGGTAGCAAGTACAGGTCGCGTTATGAATTTTTCAAACATGGATCCTAAAAGTTACCGTCCGCCTTCTTGAAAACCGGCTTGACTGCCATGCCGTCCCGCAACCTGCCGAGCCCGCTCGTCACAATCACGTCGCCGGACTTCAGCTCCGGTCCGGCTATATAGCTGTCCCCGCTTTTGCCGCTGACCGTAAAAGCCGTGCGTCGAACCAAGCCTTTTTTGTCGAGCCTGAAAACAAAAACCTTGTCCTGCATCTCCATAGTTGCCGCCTGAGGAACCAGCAATACTCCTTCGAAGCGGCTTTCAAGCCTGATCCTCCCCGTATTTCCTGTACGGAGAAGACCGTTTTCATTGGGAAAAACCGCCCTGAGGGCAATCGCTGCTGTCGATTCGTCGAACTGGCCGCCAACCATTTCAAGTGCGCCTTTTTTTCCGTAGGCACTTCCATCGGCAAGCAACAGCGTAACCGGCGGAACGCTTCGGATCTTCTCTTCGATAGTCGCACCGGCATACTGGCGGCGAAAGCGCATGAAATCGGCCTCGCTCATGCTGAAATAACCGTATACCTGCCGCACATCCGAAAGCAAGGTCAGGGGTTTACCGTCGCCTCGACTGATCAGGCTTCCTGTACGGAACGGAATGGTACCGATATAGCCACCCGTCGGTGCGCTTATAACTGTATATCCGAAATTGATACGGGCCGACTGCGATGCGGCTCTGGCCTGCTCAACGTTGGCCTTTGCTGCCTGAAGCGACGCCTTCGCAGCTTTAAGCTGGATATCGGATACCACGTTGTTCTGCACAAGAGGGGTCAGCTTGTCGACCTCGATCCTTGCTATTGCCGCCGCGGCTTCGGCCGCATGCTGCGCGGCAACAGCCTGATTTAACTGTTCGCGGTACAGCCTGCTGTCGATACGAAAAAGCGGCTGCCCTGCTTTGACAAGCGAGCCCTCATCCACATATATCTTTTCAAGAATACCGTCTACCTGAGGCCGGATTTCGACATTTACTGTCCCTTCGATCCTGGCCGGATATTCCTGCACCACCACAGCCGATCCGGTACGCAACATCAAAGCGGCAAGCGCCATGGCCTGAGAGGCGCCGTCTGCTCCGTCCTTATCGCCGCAGCCTGAAGCCGCAATGGGCATCGCGCAAAGCGCCGCAAGAATCGTCATACGCCGAAACCGACTGCAGATCGTCATCATCATCTTCATGTTCTCATTAATTTATGGGCAGCAATCCATTGCCGGTACTTGCAAGGGATACAATATGCTTGCGGAAATCGGCCGGCATGCTGCCGGTCTGAATCTTGAAAAACCTGCTGAAATAAGATTGGTCGCTGAACCCGAGGTCAAACGATATCTCCTTGAAACTTTTTCTCCCATATGCGATTTCCCGTTTCGCTTCAAGAATCAGCCGCGAATGCAGAATGCGGGTAAGCGTCACATCGAACTTCTCATGCAGAATCTCGTTCAACCGTTTCGGTGTGATACCGAGGGCCGAAGCATAGAACTCCGCATGTCGTTCGACGCGGAAGTTCTTCTCAATCAGTTCGAACAGCAGGCTCATGCGCTTGCCGTTCTTGTCGAACGAAAAATTCTCCTCCTGGTGCAGACGGGCAACATGCAAAAGGAAAGCCTTGAGATAGACCTGCAGAATGCAGAAATTATTTTTCCCTCTGTATTCAAGAAACATCAGATCGACAAGCATCTGCATGGCCGTAACTGACTCGTCGGGTATTCTGATGGCGCGGTTGACGAAAGGATTGAACAGAATGGTCAACTCCGGTTCCATGATGCTGCTGAAAAAATCGACCGAGAAGGCGATAAAGCATCCGGAAGGCGATGGCCCTGTGTAGGCATGCACCTGACCGGGAGCCATCAGATACATGAGGCCAGCCTCGACAGGATGCGGTTCGAAATCGATGTAATGAACGCTTTGGGTCGAAGAGGTTGCCCAGAGAATTTCAAAAAAATCGTGCCGATGATGCTCACGTACGATTTCAGGCCCTAAATCCCTGAACTCGGCTATTTCAAAAAAGCTGTTTTCAAGGCGGGCGAGCGGAATATCATGCTTGGGATCCACGTCTCTTTCATCAATTGTTAACTATAACCTGCAAAATCTTTTCTTGCACAATCCAGATATGAACATAAAACGAACCGGCAGCAAATACGATAGACGATTCTCCCTTAACATTGCACTTTCTGAACACTATCGTAAAGAGATCTCTCGCGAAAGCCACGCATATTGACGGCAAAGCCTCGTATTAATGGACTATTCTTACTCGAATGTACTTTTATTAAGATGTAATAGCCAGCAATACCTTTTCTCAATTTTTTAACCTTGCAGCGAAACAGAAAGACCCGGGAAAATTGTCGGAAGGACAAGACGATCTTCAACTTCTTCAAAAGCAACCGGTTCCAAAGAAGATGAATGAGGCGGAGGGAGAACAGCCTGGCACCGACCGCCCCTAAGGGATCGGCAGAAAACTGTCCGGGAATTCCGGACCATATCGGCAGCGCTCCAGGTCAATCAGGGCCTGCTTCAGCATGATTCCGCCGCGGTAACCGGTCGGCTTTCCGTCGCTGCCGACGATTCGGTGACAGGGAATGAAAAGCGGAATGGGGTTTCGGCGGTTAGCCATACCCACGGCGCGCCAGGCCTTCGGTCTACAGGCAGCCATGGCGATATCGCGGTACGAAGCCGTGCAGCCATATGGCACAGCGGCGACATGGCGCCAGACTTTCCGCATAAACGGCGTACCTGCCGGATCGAGAGGCAGATCGAAAACCCTGATATCTCCCTGAAGATAGGCATGAAGCTGCCCGAAGGCTTCACGAAGCAGTTCCGTATCGCCGCACTCCGCTCCAGCCGGCACGGCGTCACAAGGAAAACAGAGGTTCGCGATCGACCCATCCTTCTCTGCGATACCGATGCGGCCGATTTCGCTTTGTTGAAACAAGATTATCATGAGTCAACCCAGAAGAGATTCCTCAGCCTGATCGAGTGCCAGCGGAGATCCGAACAGAACCTGTGCATGGCTCTGCGGAAGTGAAAATTGAGGCCGATGGCAAAAAGAAGAAAAACCATGCCGAATTCCGCAAGCTCCCTGATTGGCTGCACATCGAGCACCGGAACGGCCGTATAAAGTCCAAGCAATACCCCGAAAAGAAGATCGCCAATACTTGAGGGAATATGCATCTTCTGAAAAAAAAATCACCACAGCAACCGCTATGCCAAGCAGCAAAAGAATCCGGGGGGAAAACTGATCAATCATGTCTGTTTATTACAACGTGCAACCATGTAAATTCCCTCCTACAGATTTCGCCCCGTATCCATCACCCGCCTGTAGTAAGAGCGGCTGGTATAGAGCGCGGCAGCCGGGTTGTGAGCGAGCACCCTGTCCTTGACTATGAGCGTCGTAACCAGTGCTTCGGAATGTCGGCAGAAGAGAGCGTCATGCCCCACGCAGAGCCCGATCACCACATTCAGACCGGACTTCCAGTCATTGAGCATTTTCGCCTGCAACAGCGGATTGCAGAGCGCTTCGAAGCTCTCCGGACGCAGCTTGAGCTCCTCTTCGATGCCGATTTCGGTCTTGTCTGTCGAACCGATCTTGCAGAGTACCGCAAATGGCTCAAACCCGTTCTGCCTGAGCATCTTCGAAAACAGACGGGTCTCTTCGACGAGGCCGACGCATGTGGCAAGGCCTATTTTGCGAGCGCCTATACGCCGGGCAAAAGCAAGCACCTCTTCAACGCGTGTCAGCTTGCCATAATAGAGCCCCTCGACCTCGGCGGCAGCTCTCGCTGCGCGGGCATCTTCATCCTCGGTACAGTAACGGCCGGTAATTCCTTCAAGAGTCTGCTTCCCGACACTCTCGCCCGGGCAGTAATCCGGAAACCGGCTCTCCTGCCGGTAGCAGTTCAGCTGCCCGCAATCAGAACAGCTCGCCTCATGCGAATCATCACCCTTTCTTTCAGTTTCTCGATCCATGGATTCGGTATTTCAATGTTATCAGGTCAGCATTGTGTTTCTTCCGTCATTTTCCCGGCCTCTTCGGGACGATATCCACCTCGGGGTTCAGCTCCGTCAATACCGTAATATCCCATCCGCAGTCGTTTCCGGAAAGATCTCTTCTTTCGAAAAAATAACGGCAATCAGCTTCTTTAATGATCGAAAACGGCTATCTTACCCTGCATCGGAACGCCGTTTCGGCGCCATAGCCATCCAACCGCCTTTAACTCAGGAAAACCCGACCATGCCGAAGTTCACCGAGCACGATATCCGCACACTTGCCTATAAATTCTGGCAAGAGCGGGGCTGCCCCTCCAATAACCTCCCGGAAGAAGACTGGAAAAAGGCCGAATGGATACTGATGTCGGAAACAGACGAGCAGGAGATCGCTCAAAGCGACGCGCCCGCTCCCGTTTATCCGTCCGCTGACGATACGAATAACAGTTGATGGATCAACTCCCTTCCCCGAAAACGACGGCCGGTTTCTCTCCGCCCGGCCCCCTGACAGCCTTAGCCCCTGCAGAAACAAGCAGCAGCTTAAGCGGTTTGCCGCTGCCGTCAAGCACGCTGTAGATCCTGTCCGTAGTGAATAAAAGACGCCCATCGTGCCTTATCGCCGCTCGAACGCTGTATCGGCCGGATGGCTGAACGGCCGCATCGTCATAAACGATTTCAAAGCGGAAAGGCGGATGACCGGCAGGATCCAGCGTATAGCGGCCGATTACGGCTGCGGGCGCACCGGCACGCGAGATATCCTGCAGCTCGACTTCGAAAACCGCGCCGGGAGGAAGCAGAATACGCTCCCGGTAAACCGCCGTACCCTTCAGGGTGCCGGCCCAGGAAGAACCGAAGCAAAACAACCCTGCCAAAACAAGCATCGAGGCCGCGATTGACCGCCCTAAACCGATGCCGATAGACCTCTTCGCTCTGCCTGAAGTATCGATCGATCCGATAATATTCATCTCTGCGACGTTAAATTGAAAAAACGTTTCATGAGCATACCTGAAAATACCAAAATCCCTTATGTTCCGAAGTTCTTCAGGCCTCGACAGGTTTTTTCCGACGTCGTCAGTCCCTTCACCGGAAAACGCCCCTGAACAAAAAGGTGGTTTATCGATAAACCGCAGAACACCGCTTTCTGATAAAACCGTTTTTCGCTGTTAAATATTCTTGCCATGCATCAAGGACGCATCTATCAATCCCCTCCTGTAATCATCTCAGCGCTGTTCCTTCGAATCAGATTTCGCGTCCTTCTCCTGCCCCTGCTGTTATTCTTAGCCTCATGCAGCGAGACACCGGAATCCGCCCGCGTCGTCAGAATCGCAGACGGCGATACCATCACTGTTCTCTACGCCGACAACACGCAGGAAAAAATACGGCTCTACGGTATCGATTGTCCCGAAAAAACACAGCCATTCGGCAGGAAAGCCCGGCAGTATACAAGCTCGCTCGTGTTCGGAAAACCGGTAACCATCCGCAGTATGGATCGCGACCGATACGGCAGAAACGTAGCATGGATATATATTGGCGACACGAGTCTCAATGCCGAACTCGTCAGGGCAGGTTATGCCTGGCATTACCGGAAACACTCGAACGATCCGATGCTGCAGAGGCTTGAAAACGAAGCAAGAAAAGACGGACGGGGTCTCTGGAGAGACCCGGCCCCGGTGCCGCCATGGAAATACCGGAACGGAATACGCAACTGAGCGATTCAGGCGGTTTCATGCACACCGAAACGCACCCGTAAATCAGAACACAGCGATGCATAACAAGCAAAACACCGAAGCTGTAACAAAAATGACGCTGCAATTCCTCGCCGAATCAATCGGGCAATGTCCGGCCGGACTCGAAAGCAGCGCGAACAGGGACATCGTTTTTGCCGTACTCGGATTCCAGTACGGAGCCGTGCGGAGCGCGACTTACGTTGCCGGTCTCGACGAAAAGGAATCAGCCGGCATAGCCGAAGAGGTTATCGGCAGAATAAACGGCATGGAAAGGAAAACGGTCACAGCATTCCTTGCCATCATGCCGATGCTTGCGGAAAAGGAATATCCTCCGATAGGTATCGGAGAAAAAGCCATAATCGGCTTCTACAATGCGGACACCGAAGAAGAAAAGCAGAGAGCGGCCGGTTCGCTGCGGGAAATACTCCGCCAGATCGACGAAGCATAGATCCCGTCATGCAGCCCGGCTCTTACGAAACGCCAAAGCCCCGCATGGTGCAGGGCTTTGTGCATGGCGCGCTATCTCAACGTGCCGACTCGAGCGCGGCAATCCTCGATTCAAGAGGAGGATGACTGCTGAAAAGCGCCATCATACCGCCTCCCGCAATCCCGCTGGCAGCCATCTCCTTCGGCAGCTGGCCGGCCTGGATACCTCCAAGAGCACGCAGAGCGTCGATCATCGGACGCCGATCGCCCATCAGCGCCGCCGCTCCCGCATCCGCACGGTATTCGCGCTTGCGTGAAAAGTACATCACAACAATACTTGCAAGGATGCCGAACATAATCTCAAAGGCAATGCTGCTGATCCAGTAACCGATGCCCGGGCTGCCCGACGACTCCTCGTCCCTGCGAAGAAAGCTGTCCACTGCATAGGCGAGAACGCGGGCAAGAAAAATCACGAAAGTATTCACCACGCCCTGAATCAGCGTCAGGGTCACCATATCGCCATTCTGGATATGGGCCACCTCGTGAGCCAGCACGGCTTCTACCTCTTTTTTATTCATGCTCTGCATCAGCCCGGTCGAGACGGCCACCAGCGATTTCGACTTGCTCGGCCCAGTGGCAAAGGCATTCGGAGCGCCTTCGAAGACGGCCACTTCAGGCATCGGCAATCCGGCTTTTTTCGACAGCTGTCTCACGGTATCGACGAGCCATGCCTCCTCCTGGCTGGATGGCCGCTCGATAACCCGTGCGCCGGTGCTCCACTTTGCCATGGTTTTCGACATCAGCAGCGAAATAAAAGAACCGCCGAAGCCGATCAGGGCAGCAAATGCCAGCAGCATGCCCAGATCGAGCCCGTTGCCGGTTAAAAAGCGGTCGACGCCCAGAAGACGGGCGCTGACGGACAGAACAGCTATCACCGCAAAGTTGGTCAACACAAAAAGAAATACGCGTTTCATACAGGTGCTCCTGCTTTATAATATTATTGATTGATTATACATGTAAAGATAGGCACTTAAGCAGACTATGCAGTCTCTTCGGATAAATAAGAAATTCTCCGCTATTCAAAAACCATAATCGCTCCTGAACAGAAGATTTCCGGAATGACACGCATGCAGATCGGAGTATCTGATTAGTAATATCAGAATCCGTCTCTTACCGGTCCAGGCGTATCTATCTTATTTCACACTATTTCCCTTATGTGTTCAGTTCGCCCTACAGCACCGGCTTGTATCCCCAATCCCTGACGCCCTGAATCACCCCGTCAATATCTTCAGCAGGAACCTGAAGTATCTTCAGGGCCGTCGCACCGAGTCGCAGACTCGCTTCAATGGTTTCCGGATAGGCATGAACAGCACCTGCCTCGAGAAGCAGTGTACTCGTTTTGAGATCCCGTGCCCTTGCGATTACCGGTACCTGAGGACACGTTCTGCCAAGATATGAAATCGCTCGAAACGCCGTAGAAGAGTGATCAACCGTAATCACTACCAGAGACGCGCGTTCCACATGAATTGCTGAAAGCAGTTCCGGATCGGAAATGTCGCCGTATAATACCGGAACACCGTCCGCTTTACCCTGGGCGACCCGCTGCGGATCGGTATCGAAGGAAACGCAAGGAATGCCGCTCGATTGCAAAAGTACCGCAATGGTATGGCCCACTCGGCCATATCCGCCGATCACGACCATCTTTGCAGGAGTTTCCGGTAGTTCAGGAAGAGCTGAGGATTCAGGATGCGGAACACCGACAAGCCGCGACGAAATTGCTCCATTGAAGCGTATTAATACAGCTCCCCCTACCATCGAAAGCAAAACCGATGTTATGGCAATCTGGCCTTGCTGCGTATCGATAACAGTTGAATCCAGCGCAATGGCAACGAGAGCAAGGCCGAACTCGCCACCCACACTCAACAGAAGTCCGGAGCGCCATGCGACTTGAGTATCAACACCGATTCTGCGCACCATTGCATAAACAATCAGCGTCTTGCTCGCGAGAATGAGCAGGGCGCACAGGATAATCCAGTACCAGTTGGGTATAATCGCAGCCGGATCGAAACGCATGCCGATACCGATAAAGAACAACCCGAGAAGCACATCGCGAAACGGACGTATACTCGACTCCACCTGATGACGGAACTCGGTTTCGCCCAGCATCATTCCGGCAAGAAAACCACCGAATGCCAGCGACAAGCCAAGGCTGTTGGTTGTCCAGGCAGAAAGCAAGGCAACCATAAGCACCGCAAGAGTGAACATTTCGAGAGACCTGCGTAATGAAATGAAGTGAAACAGCGGATGGAGCAGCCAGCGTCCCGCAAAAAACACGACAACCATTGCAAAAAAAGCTTTCATGAGTGCCCACACAAGAGTTCCCGCAAGAATTTCTGCAGTAACCGACACGCCCAGCACGGGAATGATGACCAGAAAAGGAACGGCCGTGACATCCTGAAAAACCGACATCGCAAGGCCGAGACGTCCATGCTGCGCGTTTTCCTCCCCCTGCTCGTTCAGCAGACTGGCAATAATGGTAGTCGAAGACTGGGCGAAAACCGCGCCGAACAGAAAAGCGGAAGCGGCAGGAAGCCCGGCGAGCCATACGATGATACCGACAAGCAGTGTTGTCAGCGCAACCTGTCCGGTTCCCGGACCAAGAACCTGATGGCGCAACATCTGCAATTGCGGCAGGGAAAAATTAAGTCCTATCGTAAACATCAGAAAGACGACGCCGAATTCGGCAAGCGTTTCGAGTTCCGGCATCGTAACCGTCGGACCCAATGTATACGGCCCGAGAATGACGCCCACCAGAAGATATCCAAGGCTTGTAGGAACATGAACGCGCTGAAACGCAACCACAACGGTTATCGCAACAGCGAGAAGCAAAAGGATATGTTCGAGATGCTCCATTATGCTGTAAACTCCATTGTTAACCTGCCAGTCAAAACGCCGAGGTCAGAGGATCGAAAACCGAAAGGAGCCAAAGAGTCGGGAATTCCTGACGGCCTGCAGAATCTGCAGAATTACCTGCACATGCAAAGAGGATGCATCCTGACCATCGACGCATCGAAGGGAACCTGTTGTATAATGCGCAATTTCAAATCAAGAGCTGCAATTAATCTGCGAAAGGCCGGAAAAGGAGCCAAAAACCATACGATCCTGATTCCCGGTTTTCCTGAAGACAGTTCCATTCAATCAGCATTCTTCAGGCACGGAAAATAATCCGAATCCAGGCGCCGGAAGCACTTTAAACCTCGTCAATCCCGAAAGCCCGGGCAATGCCGGTTGGTCCAAAAACAATCAACGGCAGCAAAACATAAGCATAACGAGACCGCCGATTCCTGAAAAACGGCGTTCAGGACGTTTTCTGAACCACTGAAACCTTGGGCCGATTTCCTCTGATGTCCGGCTTCGTTCACGGTCTCCGTGAGCCATACCTGCATAGTCCCGTGTATGCAGACAGAGTTTACGACCGGCACTCCGGCAGCTTGTTACTGTATGCCGGCCTTGTTGAAAAACGTTCTTACAATGAATTTTTCAAGTTCAACGAGCAGCAGCAAGATAAAGCCTACAACCATGATAATTACCCATTCGGTCAGACCGAGCGGTCTTGTGGCAAACAGCTTCTGCATGAACGGCGCGTAGATGAAAAGCGCCTGCAGTACCAGAAGAATGCCGACAGAATAGAGTACCACGGGATTTCCGGTAACGGCTTTTCCCGAAAAAACGGAGGAAACGAAAAAACGCGAACTGAAAAGGTAGAAAACTTCGAGCATAACCAGCGTCGTGACGGCAACCGTCCTCGAGAATTCATGGGAATATCCGACGCGCTCATACCAGAGAAAGAGCCCGAAGGTACCAATCATCAGGAGGATGGAAACATACATGATCCGCCAAAGGATATAGCGCGAAAGAATCGGTTCGTCGCTTTTCCGAGGTTTCCGCCGCATGACGTTCGCTTCGGCGGGTTCGAACGCGAGCGAGAGGGCAAGCGTTACGGCCGTAACCATGTTCACCCAGAGAATCTGCACGGCGGTGACCGGAAGCGTGTAGCCGAGAGCTATGGCAAAAAGGATGCTCAGCGCTTCGCCGCCGTTGGTGGGCAATATAAAGAGAATCGACTTCTTGAGGTTGTCGTAGACCGTCCGGCCCTGTTCGATCGCACTCGCTATGGTCGCGAAGTTATCGTCGGCAAGCACCATTTCGGCAGCCTCTTTCGACACTTCGGTACCTTTGAGTCCCATGGCTATGCCGACGTCGGCCCGTTTAAGCGCCGGCGCATCGTTCACACCGTCGCCGGTCATGGCAACCACATGACCCCTGGCCTGCAGAGCCTTGACCAGACGAAGCTTATGCTCCGGACTGCTGCGGGCGAACACGTCATGCCGCAGGACGGCATCTTCAAGTTCGGAGTCGTCGAGTTGTTCGATCTGCGCACCGGTTACGGCATGCCGACCATCACCGATACCGATCATCGCTCCGATGGATTTTGCTGTATCGACATGATCACCGGTAATCATTTTTACGCGTATACCAGCGCTTTTACAGGCCTGTACGGCGGTTATCGCCTCCTCGCGAGGCGGATCGATCATGCCCGTGATGCCAAGCAAAAGAAAATCATCAGCGACATCCGAAAAATCCATTCCGGTTTTTTCCGGATCGACCTCTTTAGAGGCGATGGCAAGCAGGCGCTGACCCTGAGATGCCATTATGCGCATCGCCTCGTCCCAGTATGCCAAATCCGGAACGCCCTCTCCTTCGCCGTTGCGCTGCCTGGCACATCTTGACAGCACGACTTCGGGAGCCCCTTTCATATAGATTCTGCCGTGTCCATGATGATCATGGTGCAGGGTAGCCATAAAGCGATGTTCGGATTCGAAGGGAATCATATCGATGCGGGGCCACTCATTCCTTACGGCCTCTGGATCGTAACCAGCCTTCATGCCCAGTACATAGAGAGCGCCTTCGGTCGGATCGCCGGAAAGAAGCCACTGGTTTTCGTGATGGCGAACCGATGCGTCGTTACAGAGCAGCGAAGCCTGGGCAATAGCCCTTACAGATTCGATGCTCTGGTGATCGACCTGCCTGCCGTCCGAAAGAAAGGCTCCATCGGGAATATATCCTGAACCGGTCACGTCGAAGATCGCTTGAGACAACGCGAGCGAACGGACGGTCATTTCGTTTCGGGTAAGCGTTCCGGTTTTATCGGAACAGATCACCGATACCGAACCGAGAGTTTCTACCGCAGGCAGTTTTCTGATAATCGCCTTGCGACGGGCCATCGCCTGCACTCCGATAGCAAGGGCTATGGTCATGATGGCGGGAAGTCCTTCGGGAATTGCGGCAACGGCAATGCCTACCGCTGCGTTGAACATCTCCGATACGGAATATCCTCTTGCGAATACCCCGAAAAGAAACAACAGAACCGATACCGAGACGATGGCAATCGAAAGTGTTCGGGCGAACTCTTCGAGACGACGCATGAGGGGAGTCTGAAGCGTTTCGACCGTACCGAGCATGGTGCTGATTCTGCCGATCTGGGTGCCGTCGCCGGTTTCGACAACGACTCCCTCAGCCCTTCCGTATGTAACCAGCGTTCCGGAAAAAGCCATGCAGGTACGATCACCTATAGATGCTTCGGCGGAAACCGCATCGCTCTTTTTCTCCGTCGGAAGCGATTCCCCCGTAAGAATGGCTTCGTCTATCTTGAGGTCCCTGACGCTGAAAAGACGCACATCGGCAGGCACTTTATCCCCCGACTGAAGAATCACCACATCTCCGGGCACAAGTTCCTCGGAGGGTATGGATACCTGCATCCCGCCCCTCCTGACAAGAGCCTGCGGAGAAAGAAGATCCCTTATGGCATCGAGCGCCTTCTCGGCTTTGCCTTCCTGAACATACCCGATAAGCGCATTGATGACGACCACGCCAATAATAACCCACGCGTCGATCCAGTGACCGAGCAGTGCCGTAACCGCTCCGGCAACAAGCAGGACGTAGATAAGAATGTTCCTGAACTGCAGCAGGAACCTGACAAGCGGATTCTGTTTTCCTTGCGGAGTCAGCCGGTTCGGGCCATGCTGCTTGAAACGCTCTTCGGCTTCCTGGCCGGAAAGACCGTTCGAGGAAGAAGAATGCGTCCGGAAAACGCTATCGACAGATTCGCCATGATATTTCATACTATCGTTCATAACGTCGGCCTCAATGTGCTTTGATTGGAGAAACGAACCCTTTGGGTTTGAGCGCAACCAGCGAGCAGCTTATCTCCTCGAGAATATTTTCGGCGGTATTGCCGATGATGAAGCCTGAAATACCTGTTCTGGCGACAGTCCCCATAATGAGGATATCAACCCGGTCCCGGTCTGCAAAAAGCGGAATAACCGCATCGGCACGTCCGCGCAGATGCCTTACATGATACATACCCCGCATCCCCGATTCGGCTATCAGGGCGTCGAGCGCTATCCTGTGATGATGCTCCACCGAAGTAACCGTATTGGCAGGGTGCTCATCGACAGACCCGAGCCACTGGCTTTTGTGTAGATATTCCTCGAACTCGAAATCCCAGCAGGAAAGCACGGTCGGTTCAACCTTCAGGCGCTGCCCAAGCGCATCAGCAAGCCGAAGCAGTCTGAGGGAAAGATTCCGCTCGGCTTCATTGCGAAACTCGGAATCAACTGCAACGGCAATATGCATCTCGTCATAAGCACGAAGCGGCGGCCTTATCAACCAGAGCGTACAGGGGCATTTTCGAAGCAGTGTCATATCGGCAGCCCTGAAACCTCGACCTTCTATCTTCGGTTCGGCATCCTTGATGACCAGATCATACCCTGCCTGCAATACTCGCTGAATGACGCGTATTACAGGCGGCGAACTTCCTCCTTCCACCACAATCGAAATCGACGTCTCGTCGGAGTTCCGGACTTTAGAGATCGAATCGACAGAATCGCGAAGCCTTGCGGCAAGAAACTCCTCGAACCGGGAAACCAGATGCCGGCTGCCTTTGGGCAATTCGGGATAGACCAGCAGCACGGTCAGCTCAGCACAGTTAAGGGCAGCGAGCGCCAATGCCTGCTTCATCCCTTCGGAGGGATCTCCTGAATCGTTGCTGACATAAAGAATATTACGAGCATTGTGCATGATTGCCTCCTTTTATGAATGAATGTTCCCTACCGTTCTGAACGGTATGTAGCGGCTTCCGCTGTAATCTGTTCTGCCGCCTGTCGGGCTGCATCGTGATACGGCTGGAATACGAGATCCGATCCGAATTCGCGAAGCAGCTGCACCTCTTCCATCCGTTGCGTCGAAACGGCGATTTTTCCGCCATATCCATTCCGCTTGAGCGCATCGATCAGCACCAGGCGAGGATCCTCGTAAGAGACCCCGAGATCATGCTGCGAGAGGGCGCATACAACCCATTTCACGCCTCGCAGCGGCAGCGATGCTACAAGCTCCTGATCGGATGCGTCGCCGTAAAGCGCATCGTACCCCTCCTGCTTCCATTTACGGACGACGTCAGGATTGAAATCGACGACAAGAATGCGAAATCCTTCCCGCAAGAGATTTTCGGCAACGGCGCTGCCGTAGCGCCCGAGTCCGAACACGATGATGTCGTATGGTTTATCATGCAGCGCCCTGCTCTCTTCGCTCTCTTCGACGATGCCCCTCTTCCGCTCGAAAACACCCAGAAGGGGCTCAAGCATACTGAAGAGCGTATGGGAATAGGTGATCATGTAGACGGAAGTGGCAATCGTAATGATGCCCACAAGCGTAACCAGCCCAAGGGTCTCCGGCTGAACATGACCCAGAGAGAGCCCCATTGCCATGAAAACAAGCGAAAACTCGCTGATCTGGGCGACCGTGAGACCTGCGAGAAAACCGGTCCGTTTGCGGTAACCGAGGGCGCCCATGATGACCATCACGATCAGCGGATTGCCGATCAGCACAAAAACCGAAAAAACGATCGACGGCCATATCTGGGATCCCAGCAATCCCGGATCGAGATGCATGCCAAGCACGATAAAGAAAAAAAGCAGCAGAAAATCCCGCAGCGACGCCAACCTCGACACAATCGATTCCCGGAAAGGGGTCGAAGCGAGCGAAACGCCGGCAAGCAGTCCGCCCAGCTCCTTGCTGAACCCGAAATGACTGCCCAGAGCCGCAAGCAGCGCCGCCCATGCGAGCGAGAAAGTAACAAGCAGTTCCGGCGAATGAGCGATACGACTGACAAGCGGTGTGGCAGCAAAACGGATGAACATCCATACGAAAACCAGAAGCAGCGCTCCGTAAAAAAGTACGGAAGCGAGCTGAACGTACCAGCCGTCAGCACCATCCAGCATACCGACGCCGAAAGCCGACAGCACCATCATGGCAAGCACGACAACCAGATCCTGAACGATCAGGAATCCGATGGCAATACGTCCGTGCAGGGAGTCAACCTCCTTTTTATCGGAAAGAAGCTTGACGATGATGATGGTGCTGGAAAAGGTGAGCGCTACAGCGACATAGAGAGCCGGAATCGGGGGAAGGCCGAGAAGCAGACCGATAACGAAACCGATAACCGAAGTAAAAAGAACCTGACCGAGACCGGTTGCCAGAGAAACAAGCCCGAGCGAGCGTATAAGAGAAAGGTCGAGTTTAAGCCCCACAAGAAACAGCAGCAGCGCAACGCCGAGCTCGGCAAGCAGTTCGACGTTCTCTGGCGACTGCACGATATCAAACGCCGAAGGACCTGCCAGGACGCCAACCGCTATAAAGCTCACAACCATCGGCTGGCGAAGGAGCAGGCCAACGAAACCGATGCCGGCGGCAAGCACAAGCAAGGCCGTCAGTTCAAAAAAAGGCACCGCATGGATGAACGACCAGTCCGGCATCGCAAAGAAATCGTTTGGATGTTAAACAATGAAAAGCTGCCGCCCGTTCACATAGCCTGAGTCCTGTTCGCACAGTTCAGATCCTCCCTTGATCTATTGGTGAGCTGTATCGAATGGCGACTTTTTTTTATTACAGTCAGCCGAGAGGGTAAAAAGGAACACAGGCAGTATGTACTATTAACCGCCGAATGATTAAAAACATTTCTTGAATCTTTACCGGATGCGCATCGGGACTGCGATCAATCCCCCGACTCTCCAAGCGCCTCAACCCTCTCCGCCCATTCGATCAGCTTTTTCTCATCCATACCCTCCCACGGCTCGACCTTCCCGGTGAGCGCCTGTTCTATGAATGCCTGTTCGATATCGGTTTTATGGGATGAAAAAACGTAGTCGTCGAGGGCTGCGTCGTCGTGGGGCTGGAATGCCCAGTAGGGTACACCCGGCTTGCCGTCGTTGAAGAGAAACAGTTTTTCGTCGGGATCGAGGTCGTCGTTCTCTTCGAGCGACTCACTCTCTTTTGCTATCTCTTTTATCTCCGCATACTGCTGCATCGAAAATTCGATCGGGCCGAGCATGGGGTCGTATACCCGACAATCAACGGTTATCAGACCTGCATCCGTTAGGACATAGAGCACTCGGCCGAACTGCCAGTATCCCCCGTCGACAAGAAGCGGTTTCGGAATGGATTTCAGGAGGTCAAGGGCTGCGCTTCTCTGCATTTTCTTTTTCGGATGGTTTCAGTGTTCAGTTTGAGTAAAGTACTAATCAATCCGATCATTCGTACTATATGACAGCCCACAGAACGCTGATTTTCATAAACGGTTTGCAGATGGTAAGTTGCATGTATGAAGCCGAAAAATACCGATCTGACTGAAAACAGGACGTTCGAGAACGAGGTGTTTGATGCCGGAAACCAGCTCTCGGGCTCGTACGAAGAGTGCCTGTTTTTCGGCTGCGGGTTCACCGGAGCGGAGCTTTCCGGCGTGACCTTCAGGGACTGCACGTTCGAAATGTGCGATTTCACGCTTGCGGGCATGAAAAACGTAGCGCTGCAGCAGGTGCTCTTCCGCCAGTGCAAGCTGCAGGGCGTACAGTTCGGCGAGTGCAGGACGTTCCTGCTCGAACTGCGCTTCGAAGAGTGCCTGATGCGCTTTTCAACCTTCCTTAAACTCAGCCTGAAAGAGACGGTGTTCCGGAAATGCGACCTGCAGGAAGCGGACTTCACCGAAGCCGATCTCACGGGAGCCTCGTTCGGGGAATCAGACCTCATGAAAGCGGTGTTCCAACACACGAACCTTGAAAAGGCCGATTTCCGCACGGCCTTGAACTACTCCATCAACCCCGAAACCAACCGGCTCCGCAAAGCGCGCTTCTCCCTGCCGGGCATAACGGGGCTGCTGGACACCTATGGCATAGAGATCGAGTAAAAAGAGTTGCCCGATGCCCTACGAAATCCTTGAACATACGGCCGACGTCCGGGTTCGCGTCCATGCAGCGACGCTCGTGGAGCTGTTTTCGGACACGGTTCAGGCCATGAACGAGATCCTCGACCCGACCCTGCCGCAGCAAGCGGAAACCGTAACAGCCGACATATCGGTTGAAGCGCCCGACGTCACCGCGCTGCTCATCGACTTTCTGAACGATGTGCTGCTCCAGACAGAACTGCAGCGAACGACGTTCCGTGATATCGCGTTTCATACCTTTACGGACAACGCGCTCCTGGCAACGCTTTCCGGAAGCAGGTTCGAATGCCTCCGATGCGACATCAAGGCCGTAACGTGGCACGAAGCCGATGTCCGTCGTAATAGCAGAGACGAATGGGAAACGATTATCGTCTTTGATATATAGCGGCAACCGAAAACGCTCCTCCGGAGCCTGAAAAAAAACACTCATGGTACCGAAAAGCGCATTGCGGAAGATCTCGCCGATTGTATGGGAGATCCCCCGTTCCTACCGAAGCGACATGCGCGTACCCGCTCGGGTTTACGCAAGCCAGAGCATGCTTGAGCATATCCTGCTGGACCGGTCGCTCGAACAACTCGTGAACGTGGCTACCCTGCCGGGTATCCGCAAGTACGCGCTCGCCATGCCCGACGTACATGAAGGATACGGCTTTCCCGTAGGCGGCGTGGCGGCATTCGACATGGACGAGGGCATCATATCGCCCGGCGGCATCGGCTACGACATCAATTGCGGTGTGCGCCTTCTGCTTTCCGCGCTTACGAAGAGCGAGGTTGCCGGACGAAATGCCGAAATCGGCAAAACAATCTACCGAGAAGTACCCTCAGGTGTCGGTAAGGGGGGCATGCTGAAGCTCGATCTGAAGGAGATCGATGCCGTTCTTCGAGATGGCGCCGAACGGATGATTTCGCTTGGCTACGGTTTTCCGGAAGACCTCGAACGCATCGAATCGGGCGGCAAGCTACCTCCGGCCGATGCATCATGTGTTTCGGAACACGCGAAATCCCGCGGAGCCGATCAGCTCGGCACAATGGGCTCTGGAAACCACTTCGTTGAGGTGGAATACGTCAGCGCCATCTACGACGAGGCCGAAGCGCAGCGGATGGGACTGTTCCGGCACCAGATATGCGTGATGATCCACACCGGTTCGCGCGGCCTCGGCCATCAGGTCGCTACGGACTATATCCGTATGATGAACCGCTCTCTGGCCTCATTCGGATTTTCATTGCCCGACCGCGAACTGGCCTGCGCCCCTTTCCGGTCGCATGAAGGGCAAAGCTACTGGAAAGCCATGTCGGCTGCCGCGAATTTCGCCTGGGCGAACCGCCAGCTCATCACATGGGAAATCAGGGAGGCGTGGAAACGGGTATTCGGAGCTGCGGAAAGTCTTGACCTGCTCTACGACGTCGCACACAACATCGCGAAAATCGAAGCGTACATGCTCGATGGAGAAAAGAAAAACCTCGTCGTGCACCGCAAGGGTGCCACGCGCGCTTTCCCCGGCCAGCCAGTGCTGATTCCAGGCAGCATGGGTACGGGCTCATACGTGCTCTCCGACTGCCAGCACGCCATGGAGGCAAGTTTCGGCTCGAGCTGCCATGGTGCGGGCCGAACCATGTCGCGCACGAAAGCCAGACGCGAAACCGATGCCTCCGAACTGCTCCGTGAACTTTCGGAAAAAGGCATTGCCGTACAGGCCGGTTCAAAAGCCGGACTTGCCGAAGAGGCCCCAGCCGCCTACAAGGATGTGGACGAAGTGGTGAGCGTCGTCACCGGGTCGGGCATAGCGAAAAAAGTGGCGCGCCTGAAACCGCTCGCGGTCATCAAGGGATAAAAAAGCCCATGCAGGACAACACATTGCTCTTCTCACTGCAAGTGAGCTTCAACCACTGTCCGAACCCTTCAATTGCCTGCGAAGGAATTCGATTCCGGAATCACGACTCCCCCGCTTCGCAGCAGGAACCACCTGAAGCGGATACCTCTTTTCCGGCAAACAATGCATAAAAAGCCAATCCTGAAAGCACCGTAACGAGACCGACCGCCCCTACAATAGGCCTGCTCGATACTGTATACCACACGATCCAGAGGTTGCCGGCAATAAAAAGCAGCGGCACGATCGGCAGTAAAAGAATAATCGATCGTGGTTTCATATCCCCTCGTCCTCGATAATGCCGTCGGGCAATTCGTTGTCACGTACTTCCCTGGCTGTTGTTGTCAGTATGCGGGAAAGGCAATCCAGACCGGCATCAAATGCCTGCCCGATCTGTTTCCGTTTCAGGAAGAAAGTCATTGCCTCGATCATGTTGCTTCTTTCCCCTTCCGTTAAATGCGCATCGAGACCATTGTCCGAAAGAATGAAAATCCAACGCTCCAATAAACTCACCCGGAAAAGACACGTTTATCCAGATGAGTGCGATCCTGATCCGACACGACTTGTTTCATAGGGAATACCCCAACAATCAACACATCCGATCGGTGATATCCTGAACCATGCCCAGAATATGAGTAGCGTTTCCTTTATCATCATATTGAAATGATCCTGACACCCATATCCTGCGTTTTTCACCGTTTGTTTTCATGATATGGCATTGGAGCACATAATCTTTGTGATTCCGAATCGATTCCATCACATTTTTTCTGACTCTTTCCCGATCTTCATCAACAACATGTTCAATAAACGAATCAAAAGACCAGTTCGGATCCAGGGAGTCATAACCGAAAATTTTGGCATGCTCGAGCGTTCTCATAGCTGAAAAATCTTTCAGGTTCACATGGAACCAGCCAATATTGAATTTTTCAAGTGCTGCATAGACCAGTTCCCTTGTCAAAGCAATATCTTCTTCCAGCTCCTTTTGATCGGTGATATCGATGACAATACCGCAATACCGATGGACCTCTCCTTCGATTCTGAAAACCGGTTTACCAATAACCAGCACCCAGTGGACAGAACCATCCTGATGAATAACTCGATATTCAATATTCAGGTCAGCCAGCATATCGACAGCTTCACTTAAAGCTCCGACAACCATATCCCTGTCGTCGGGATGAACAGAGTGTTCCCAAAGCTGAAAGGATGGAAATTTTCCCTCTGCTTTTTCGATGCCGTAAGCCGACCAAACCTTTTTTGACCACAGCGCTTCACCTGTCTTGACATTCCAGTCCCAAAGCCCTGCATTACCGGATTCCACAGCCATGGTCAACCATCTTTTATAGTTGGCCAGACGCGCTTCTTCATTTTTTTGCTGCGTGATATCAATGCAAACAAGCACATTATACCTGCGATCATGGATGACCGCTTGTTGTGCATTGATGCTGAACCAGTCGTACCGGTGCCGGTTATTGTGTGTATGCATTCTTGGTTCTTCAGCCTCTCCACAACCGGAAACATGAAGATCTCTCAATTTCTCATGTATTCGCGATCTGTCGTCGCTGACAATGAGCTCGAGAAAATCGCTTTGCTGAATCTGTCCTGTGCGATCGCCGAAAATTGCTCTCGCGCAATCATTACAGCTGTGTACAAGGCACTCTTCTTCGAGGATGAAAACCGAACCGGGAATGGCGTCCAGAAGCGCTCTGTATACACCATCAGTATGCCGCACTTTCTTTTCAGCCTCGATTTGAGCGGTAATGTCCTGAACAAGAACCAGAAGGCGCGAAATTTCCCCTTCGGGGGATTGTATCGGGTAAATGTTGTTTCTGAAAACGTGACCTCCTGACTCATCATCGAAAACAACATGTTTTCCCGTGGCTATGACGCTGTCAACCATCATTTTTCGACTGGCTGAAAGCCCAGGTTCATGACGCAGTCCTGAAAGAAGCTCATAGACATTCATACCGTGGACATCCACGGAGTTACTGAAAAATCTTTTGATAAAAGCAGCATTGGCTTCAAGGATGAAGCCATGAGCATCAATAATGAACGCTGGTTCACTGAAATCCCTGAAAAGAAAAAAATCGTTGTCTGACTTTGACATGATGGTTCACTATTTGATTGCACCTTTAAAAAAAATGTGCTTTTCGAATAACTGTTCAGCGGTTCCCTTGCAGACCCGCGACTGATCAGGCAACTCCATATTGTAAAGTCGGAAATATGGCGTAAAATCCCGCATCAATTCGACAAATGTCAGGAATCCGATGCGTGCAGCTCCTGGCTTAGCCCATGCACTCGATTCCCCGAACCGTCACCTGAGGCAACGATCCCGGTCATCAAGTATCACCCTTCCCTGACTTCATACATAAAACCTTGGAAAGTCAATAATGACGGGGGTATGCCATTGAAAATGGGCACTACAAAGCAGTAATGTGATGCAGTAATTCACTTGATCAAAAATGGTGTTGCGCTGAGTTTTTCACCCATCACCTGATAAATTTTCTGGGCGTGCAGGGTGGGTTTTGATGGGATGCCGTACCGGCATCCATTCGTTTTATGCATCAGAATGCTTTGCTGCACATGCACCAGCTCGTTGCGGATGATTTCCGGCGAGAGTGCCTGATATTGCAACTGTATCCGATAGGATAAATGTCGGATGCAGACCAGTGCCATAAAGCACATGGCCACATGCGCTTCAATTCGCCTTGGTGTCCAGTGGTAGATTGGGCGAACCTTCAGATCATGCTTGGTCAAACGGAAGGTCTCTTCAATCTGCCATAAGCCCCGATAATGCTCAAAGGCATCGCTTGCCGTTATGTCAGTGATATTGGTGATGATGCCATGCAGACCGTCCCACTGTGCGGCATGGCTGATTTTCTCCTCATCGATGATTACCGCTTGCTGTGAGAGTTGCTCGATCTTCAGATATTTCCGATACGAGGTATGCTGGAGAAACGATTCAGGATTTTTCGATTTGTTGAGTTTTTTCTGCAGTTTATCCAGCGCCTTCTGGCGGTCAAAGGCATCTTTTCTTGCCCGTTTTTCACTGTAGCTGACCAACAACCGACGGCTGCCCGGTAAGCCGATCTCTTTGAACCGTATCTGGTCTCCCTGCTGATAGCCTGCATTGTCCAGAATCTGCTCCTTGATGGTTTCCGGCTGATTCTTCAGCCGTGCGGCAACAATGTACTGCTTTTCACTCTGCTCGATCAGCGCAAGGTTCTCCTTTGAGAGCAAGCCGCTATCAGCGACAAACACCACCCGATCGACCTCAGCCAGAAGTTTTATCTGCTCGATGGCATCCTTGAGGGTATGACCTTCCCAGGTTGCTCCGTTGTAGAGACGGTAGCCAAGCGGAAATCCGTGCTTGCTCACCATCATAGCCAGTAACACCTGCACTTCACTATGCTTGTTTTCCTTGCTCAATCCCTTGTCACGGAGCTCATCTTCAGTAAACGACTCGAAGTACAGGGTCGTGCAGTCATAAAACACCACATCGATTTTTTCGGCAAACAAGCCCGTTGCCGCCTCCCATGCCTTATTCCGGATCAGCTCAATACTTTGTTCATCGATATAATCCAGTGTCCGGTACACGGCACTCAAATCAAGTTTAACGCCGAAGTCCCGCTCCAGATCAATGACGCTCTTGCGCTTGCTTGCCGGATTGGCAATTCTGGCCAGCACCAGATGTTTGATCGTCTTGGCTGCCTGTACACGCCGTGCCGGATTACCGAGCACCCGGTCAAAGCCAAGTTCATCAAACAACTTGCCATAGATCTCATGGATGCCGACAACCACGCGGCTCTCTTCACGAAGCTGCTTCAGGTCTACGGTTAATGGCTGATCTGAGGACAAGTCAGCTGTTTTTCTTCCTTCAATTGCCATCCGAGCCAGTTCATCAGGACGGAATAAGGTCGGAGATGACTCGGCTTCAAGACCGGCCTTGATAAACTCGGCAAGCTCCTTCATTTTCACCAGCTCTTCGTCATTCATCGCAATACCCACGTAGCGGACAATGCGTTGCTTGACTTTATCGCCAATGCGTTCACTGGCGACAATCTGCACGGATTTTCTCGGTGAATTCGGTGTTGATTTAACTCGGACAAACATCGAAAAAGCAGAGAAAATGAAAAAGACTATGACAAGAAGATACAAAACAAAAGCATAAAAAGCAAATAAAAAGATTCATTAGGCACTACAAGAGCAAAAACAATTCGACCCCCTGATTTTATTGGCTTTCCGGGCGAGTCAGGGCGGCAACTGTATGAAGTCAGGACATGATGTGCCGGAAAGCATATGACGCGCTTCCTGCCGGCGGTAAAGTGCTCATTCTCGACATGATCATCGATGATCCGGAAAATCCGAATTTCGATTATCTGAGCCACTATATTCTCGGTGCCG
>Ga0194112_10002074_pt1 | contig 28959 bp, 39 predicted proteins | sample TA2MahC400mmetaG_FD_146191 | JGI IMG/M metagenome (GOLD analysis project Ga0194112, IMG submission 146191) | Freshwater microbial communities from Lake Tanganyika, Tanzania - TA2015016 Mahale Deep Cast 400m | ecosystem: Environmental > Aquatic > Freshwater > Lake | place: Tanzania: Lake... | reverse complement strand
AAAGAAGAAGAAGGCAGAAAGAAGAAGAAGAAGGCAGAAAGAAGAAGAAGACTTTGGAAGAAAAAGAAGAACAGAAGAAGAAGAAAAAGAAGAAGGGAACAAGGAAAGAAGAAGAAGAAGAAGAATCTGCAAAAAAAATGTAAAGTCCTAGGGTATTTTTTGGCATACAACACTAGGTATTACTAATTACGTTATATCTAGGAACAAAAAGCCCGATCTCTTGGGAAAAATTTTTAGCGATTTATGAATTACTTTGTATATTAATTATTTAGAATTTCTAAATAATTAATAAATATAAAAATTATTTCATGATTTTAATTTTATAAAATCTTAAATTTGGGTTGTAATATGATATTAGCAAGGTGAACATAATCGGGAAATAGAATTTTTGCTGTAGATATGATCCTAAATGACTATTTACGGCAGTATCTGGAGGTACAAAAATTCCACGATTATTATACTGGCGCAAAAGTTCTATACGATCTCAATGCGTTTTTTATTGGTTTCAACTGTCATGTCAAAGACATGATAGAACCCAAATATAATGACGCAACAGCCCAGGGGATACAATCGGGGGGAGATTTTTTTAAAACATATTGCGAGCATTACTCACCTTTGGTTTTAGGAAAGTTAGGAAAGTTTATCAAAACTGAATTAAATAATGTGATTGATGAGGCAGAGGCTAATTAATTGCCTAGCCTGCTAGAAATAACTGAGGAGATAGAACCAAAGAATATAGACAATGATTATGATGATGAGGCAAGCCCAAAGTATATTGGTCCTATAACATACAAGGGACAGACAGTATCAATCTTACACACACCTAAAAGACTGGTAAAGACATTACTTACATATCTTGAATTAACCTACTATGTAGGTGCTGCAATAATAGCACCAATGGGACACGGCAAGAATACTTTTGTTACCACACTGTTACATATCATACATACCTGGGAACCAACAAAGGAGGATGGTATCCTAAAACCTGACTTTAATATTGTTTGGGCTGGTCCAGAGGAGTTTAAGAGACAAACAGAATTTTATAATAACCTGCCTAAACGCCCAACGATAATAATCTATGATGATATTTCTGGTGCAATACAGCAGATGCCAGAAGGCGAGCAAAACAAATGTTTTGAATCACTAACTCAGATAAGGCATATCCTGGATCCGCAACGTGGTAAAATTCCAGTTATGGTATTTTGTATATTTCATTACAGCAAAGTAGTGCCTAAAGAATTTCGTGCCCAGTTACCATACAAGATTTATCTATCAATGGGTGATGAGGAACAGACAAACGTAAAACAGACCTTTGACAAGAAAAGCCGTGCATATAGGAAATTGATGCGTTTTTCAAAAATTTATCAAAGTGAGATGGAAAAGAAAAAGTTTAGTCTTAGGGTATCAAAAAATATGATTATTACTTATGATACAAACAAGCCGTTTAGAGTGGCATGTGCAGTTACGTTAAACTGGACAAATTTTATTTTATACCCAGAGGAAAACTGTGCCATGTGTGCAAAGCATAAACCCACTGCATATGTAAAGCCTGATACAATCATTGAGAGTGTAAGAAAATATCATTCAGGGTTTGGATGGCAGGCATTAAGAGAGGAGTTGTATGATCAGGGATACTATGAAGCTATAAATCCAAAACTTCACTTGGCGAGGCAGTATGTAAGAAAGGTGATGGCAGAGCTTGTGACAGACAAGAATAAACTGATGGATAAGATTTTTGAATATACAAAACAAAAAAGGCCGACCAGGCACCCATATACAAAACACAAACTGATTGATAAGGCACTAACAGAATTAAAATCCAAAGCCATACGAAAGGAACGAAAAATCATAATAAAACCAGAACAGCATATTGTAGATGTTTTGACTGAATCTGCAATGTCAATGTTTGATTAGCATAATTCTCATATACTGCTAATACTATACTATTAGTATGGCTAGAGTCAAACTGGATGGATATAAATGTGAACGATGTGATCATAAATGGCGACCTAGAAACGACAAGCATCCTACAGTTTGCCCAAAATGCAAGTCTCCATACTGGGACAAGATGAAAGCAGCAAGAGAGAAACTAAAAACATGGAGAGCCTACAAATGAGCCAAATTTTTGAAAATACGAAAATTGATGCGAGTCGGCTTAAATTACAGTTGGGAATTGCCAGAAACTACCTTATGCGCCTTGAAGGCCAGATAAACAAGCAAAGACGAAAGATACGACTCTTAGAGATTGAATTGCAGCAAGCAATTGAGAACAAATATCAAGACAAGGAGTTAAAGGAGAAGGTAAAAAATGCTAAAGCCGAACATTAACAACGGAGTGTCTTGCGTATGACTGATCAAGAAAAATGTCTTGCACCAAAATGTGATTTGATTTTAGGTGATTGTCTAACTGAACTTCCCAAATTAGAAGCAAACTCAGTGGATTTGATCATAACAAGTCCACCATATAATTTGGGAAATTATCATCATACAGGAAATTTTAGGCATAATGAATACGATGATGATATACCTGAATCCGATTATCAGAAATGGCAGATCAAAGTATTAAACGAGTGTTATAGGGTTTTAAAAAAAGATGGTTCTTTATTTTATAATCATAAAAACCGAATTAAGAATGGTATTCAGATTACGCCTTATCAATGGTTGTTAAAAACCGACTTTATTGTAAAACAGGAAATAGTTTGGATAACAAGAAGTCAAAACTTCGATAAAATTCGTTTTTATCCATTTACTGAAAGATTATATTGGTTGGCTAAAGATGAAAAAACAGTTTTAAAAAACACCATAAATAAATATGATGTTTTTGATTGGAATGATTGGAAACCAGTAGGTACACAGGGTTCTTTTAAACGTGCATTTCCAGAAAAAATGATTCAAGACATTTTATCATGTTTTCCTAATGCAAAAAAAATACTTGATCCCTTTGCTGGAAGTGGAACGACTTGTTATGTTGCTAAACAAATGAAACGTGATAGTATAGGAATTGAAATCAATCCGAATCACTATGAAAACATGAAAAAACGTTGTACTGTACTACAAGAGGTACTTACTGTATGACTGATCAAGAAAAATGTCTTGTACGAGAGATTAATGCAATACAAAACCAAGTCATTTGTGGAGATTCAGCAGTAGAATTAAAAAAACTACCTGATAATTGCATTGATTTAACAGTTACTAGTCCACCCTATGATGTATTTATTAATCTATTAAATCATAAGAACGACAACATAAGGCTACTATGTGTTAAACATCTGGGAAAGTTTCCAGATTCAAAAATAGTTCAAATTTTAGCAAAATTATTTGAGACAGAATCCAATACTTTGGTTAAAAGAGAAATTGTATCATCTATTGGACGAAGACGTTTAGAAAAAAATGTTCATATTCTTCTAAAATTTTGTGATGATCAGGATCCAAAAGTAGTTTTGCAGGCAATTCGTGGTTTGTTGTATTTTAAAGATAACCCATTAGTAACTAAGAAACTTAGAGATTTGCAAAACCATGAAAATGAAATAATTTCTCAAATATTGAAAACAGAACTTGTAAAGGATAATGTAAAAAAAATAAAGTCTGCTAGAAAAAACAAGACTGAATACGAAAATTTAATTATAAAGGCTGATTCAAGAGATTTTCTTAAGAAGTTACCAGAAGGAATAATAGATCTAACATTCACTTCGCCTCCTTACTATAACGCTAGGGATTATACAATTTACAAAAGCTATGAGGAATATCTCACATTCTTAGAAGACGTGTTCAAAGAAGTACATCGAGTTACATCTGAAGGAAGATTCTTTTTGCTTAATACCTCTCCTGTAATTTTACCTCGTGTTAGTCGTAAACACGCAAGTACTAGATATGCCATTCCATTTGATATTCATCCTAGAATTGTAAAATTAGGTTTTGATTTCATCGATGATATAATATGGGCAAAACCTGCTCCTTCTGCTAAAAATAGAACTGGAGGATTTTTTCAGCACAGAAAACCCCTTGCCTATAAACCAAATGTCGTAGTAGAATATGTTATGGTTTATAGGAAAAAGACAAACAAGCTCATAGATTGGAATATGAAACAATATGATAAAGAAGTAATAGAAAAAAGTAAAGTAAAAGGGCCTTACGAAATGACAAATCTATGGCAGATCGCACCATCATATGATAAAACTCATCCAGCACCATTTCCAAAAAAATTAGTTGAGAACGTTATCAAGTATTATTCATACGAGAATGATCTGGTGCTAGATCCATTTGCAGGTAGTGGAACCACATTAAAGATGGCAAAACTACTTAGAAGAAATTATCTAGGCATAGAAATCAGTCCAAAATACTGTGAGATTATTAACAAACGCCTTGAAAAATATAACAATCAAACTTTAGAGGCTTTTCAATCTTGAATGATCAAAAAGAGTGTTCTGAGCAAGACACTTTGCGTATATTTCCAAAAGAAAGGCAGATTCCTGTCAAGAAACCGAAATCTTTTATACTTTTCCCATTTGAATTACACGCTAAGAGAAAAGAAACCTTTGAGCAAAAAGAAACAGAGTCAGTAGAATTAATCAAAAACCATCTAAAAATTTTCAAAAAATGTTATGTTGTTTCATCACATGGTAAAGATTCTCTAGTTTTAGTTCATCTTATTTGGCGAGCATGTAATGAATTAGAAATACCAATGATTGAAGTATGGCTTAATCACACATTAAACACATACAAAGAGGAAAAAGATTTTTGGATTCAATTCAACAAATGGCTAGGAATTGAAGATAAGTTCAAAGTTTTTTATCCACCAAAAGACGAGAATGGTAAACAATATACCGTTTGGAGTATTGCAAAGAAAGTAGGCTACTTACCTAATTTTAGACGTACTGCAAGACGAGAATCATTATCATATAAATATTCAAACATCCCAGAATGTTGTGCAATACTAAAGAAAAAATCCATTAATGAATTTTTAAAACATTTACCAAGTGACCAAAGATATGACTGTCACTTCATTGGTACAAGAGCAGAAGAATCACAAATGCGAAGTTTAGGTGTACTACAAAGATGTAGGTCATATTTAATCAAGACAAGACACCCATATCCAATACGAGCATGTACACCGTTATCATTTTGGAATAAAACCGATATTTATGAATACTTTCATAGATATAATTTACCACAAAACCCTACTTATCAGATTCATAATTTAGATCGAATGGGTTGTGCATCTTGCCCTGCACATAAAAATTGGGAGATACGATTAGCAAATGATCCTACAGAGGAAGGGTTTGGTATGTTAAAACAAAATCTAACAATACTAAAGGAGACAGAACCAGAACGCCTGAAACAATCAATTCTAATATTAAAAGAGTATCTAAAATCTGCAAAATCAACAAAATATATGGAAAACTCAATGCGAAGTCGGCTAATAGATATAATAAAACAATTTGACAGAACTTATGTCAATCTTGATGTATTTGTAACTTGACAAAGAAAGGGTGATAATGATTAAGATGAATACGCCTGCTAAAATTCGTTCTTGTATAAACAAAGGATCAGGGAATTGGAAGGATATAGGAACTGGCCATGTGAGAGGATATGCGGGTTTGGTACATACATCTTTAATGATTTCAGAATATATTCCAAGATGTAAAACCTATTGTGAACCATTCGCAGGTCTTGGTAGAGTTGCTAAACACATAAAAGCCGACCAAATAATCCTCAATGATAAATCAGAATACGCCTATAAGTTTCTTAAATCCCATTTCAATGCTATCGTTACTAATTTAGATTTTGAAGAAATGTTTAAGATTTATGATGGTCCAGAAACGGTTTTTCTTATAGATCCCCCATGGTCCAAAAGTGAATATGAAAATGGTTGTAGAAACAGAGCATTTTGTGACAGGACACCAAAAGAATATTATGATTCAATCTTTGAATGGATACCAAAATTAAAAGGTCAATGGTTCCTTTGTGGAAATAAAAATAATAATCGCTTACGTAATCCTAATTATTATCATAAACTCTTTACATCAAAAAGAAAAATCATGGGTGGGAATATTAGTACCTTAGTTATGTCAAATAAACAATTTGAAAGATTGCATCAAAAATCAATATTAATGGAATTAACTCAATCTCAGCATAATAACAGAAATGATTAAGATGGCAAAACAATTAACACTTACTAAGGATTCTCCTAAGATATTAGACGCAACTTGTTCTTATTTTCATTTATGGCCTAGACACGCAACAATTAGAATGGATATAAGACCTGAATGTAAGCCTGATATTGTAGGTGATATTAGGAAGACCGATTTTTTAGATAACTATTTTGATGAAATTTATTTGGACCCACCTCACATGATACGAACTGATAATGGTTTTATGTTTCCTAACGATAGAATGGCAGTAAAAAGGAGGCTATCAGGTAGAACTACGCCTCATTCTTTTGATAGATATGGTGTATTCAAATCAATAGATGAATGGTATGAGTTTTTAGACGCTATCAATATTGAGGTTTTTAGGATTATAAAACCAGGCGGAATATTACACTTTAAAGTTACTTCTGGGAAAGATAAACGAGTTACAAAAAGAAATGACCTTAAAAGATTAACCAATTTTAAAGTAATAAAAGAAAAAATAACAAAATCAAAATACCCAAAGTCTGATAATAAGGTCCATTGGATAACATATCAATCTAAGCATTGGAAGGAGAATGATTAAGATGAAATATAGAGATAGAAACGAAATTACAAGAAGGATTTTAAATATACTTCAAGATGAACCAAAAACAAAAACAAGAATCATGTATAGTGCATATCTTTCTTATCCACAACTTAAAGAATATCTACAATATTGTATTGATAAAAATCTTATTGAGTTAAACGGAGATACATCTTATCATATTACTCAGAAAGGTAGAAGCTTACTAGACCTTCAAGATAGAATAAAGGATCTACTAAATTGACTCAATCTAAACATAATAACAGAAATGATTAAGATGGCAAAACAATTAACACTTACTAAGGATTCTCCTAAGATATTAGACGCAACTTGTTCTTATTTTCATTTATGGCAAGCCATAAATCATTAATAAGTAGATAGTATATCGTTAGTATGGAAAAAGAGTTTATTATAGCAATTGGCGTAATCAGCCTAGTAGGGTTTGCATTCTTGTTTGTACCAGGATCAGATTCGGCCATACCACCCACACCAGCATTCTCACAACTCCGATCAGGTGGCCAGACAATAAATGCTACCACCTACAATGATAATTTTACAATATCTACCATTGGATCTATCTCAACATCAATATCGGGAAACTTACTAACTATGAGGCTGGTTCAGAAAAATTGCGATACGGGTGAGGCTGTTATTGGCATTGCAGCGAATGGCACTATAATCTGTGGAATACCATAATCAATAAAGATTAGTATATCATTAGTATCATAGATTTATGGCCACGATAGAAACAGGCTTTTTCATATTACTGTCTATAATGGCTTTTGGTTTCTTGGTTTATTCATTAAAGTTTGATCTTGCTCTTGCACCTGTTATCAGGCTTTTTTCAATACTACTTTTCTTTGTTATTGGACTATATCTAGTATCAGGATATGGTGTGCAGACTACGATAGCCGAGACTCAGACGGATGGAACAACTACATGGAATAGCACAAGAACCGATGTGATGATTGCAGAAAACAGCGAGGGATTTTGGTTTGGTTATATCTACATCGCATTTGGATTCATTGCCATGTTTATGATGTATCTTGATTTTTTCAGAGGTTAGTAAATGGTCTACAAGATTTTCCTAAACGTCTATCTGTTTTTCCTTTGCATTAATGGCATGATACTTGTAGGCGAGGCATTAATTGACACACCAATTAGCACCCCGTTTGATTTATCAGATACGATAAGTGCAACGGATCAACCCAATCTGTTTAATGCAACTGACCAATCAAATACCCTTTATTCAAATGTGACAGGATACGACATTACTAATGCAACAACATCAAGCGAGTCTGGCACACTAAATCCGATTGATAGTCTGTTTTACCCAATAGCTATATTACAAATGTTGGTAGCAGTCATAACAGGCTCATTCATTGCAGATGTTCTAGCAATCTTTGGGTTTCCAGTAGTCTTTATTGGTGTAATGTATGGCATCCATGGATTTCTTGCAATAATGACTGTTGTATATTTTGTGACGGGTAGGGGTTGAAGCTAGACAGAAAGACATCTTTAATTGTTGTTCTTTTAATTTGTGCTACTTATACAATCATCACAATTGCAGAAATAAAACCACACTCAGATTACAAATATCCTGATTATCGCATAAATGTATGGCCATATCTTTATACATGTTCTTTGGATCAGAATCCATTTACAGATAGGGCACCGTTGAAATGGTATTCTATTTGTGCATCATATAAAATATTTGGCAATGAAAACATAATACCGTTTTTGTTTTCACTTGTCATACTACCTTTAACCTATAGACTTGGATGGTTACTTACAAACAAACATCTTGTCGGTTTGGTTGCATTGGTTATCGTTGTTACATCTATATCATTTACAAGATGGGATACAAGCGCAACATATGATCAGTCCTGGGCGTTCTTTCTGATACTCGCACTAAACATGACGCACACAAAATATGCACCATTATCATATATTGCAAGCATAGCAAGCAAGACTCTGGCATTTGCATATCTGCCAATGTATCTATATCAAATATCAAGACAAAAGGAACAACTAACATTATACAACCTTACTGCAATCTTGGTACCGTTATTCATAGTATTTTTATTATTTTATAATGTAGAACAAACATTAGGCACAGATATTAGTTTTGATATAAACAGACTCTATGAGGGATCTTGGAAGTGGTTGTTTTATTTTGCCGATGACCTGCATATAATGATTGGAACGCCTGTGATGCTTGCAATGTTATACATAATGAAAAGCAAGATTAGAGGTGCAGATGTTGTTTTCTGGTGGTGCACTGGCATAATACTGACAGTTCCATTGATCATGGGATTCACGACACAGTTGGTCCATCCATACAGATTTGTTCCATTTACCATATTCTTTGGCATTGGTGTAGGTATGGTAGTAAACCATTTTGCACAAAAATTAAGTAGTAAGTTATTAGTATCAAGACATGGATTACGAACTTCTCAGAATAATCCTTAGTTTCTGTTTTCTGATACCATTAATAATATTTGATATAAAACAGAGGTCTGCACCGTTTGTCTATTTTATAGGCTTTACCATACTTGTAGCGATACTTTACTTTCTTGATCTAACTCCACTTTACGCATTAATCCTATCACCATTATACTTTGTAATCTGGCGAGCTGGTATTTTTGGTGGTGGAGATATGTTTACACTTTCCATATTATCAATGCTTCTAGGTGGCCAGCTATCAATAGGACTTGGCATATTCTTAAACGCATTATTGTTATCAACATCAATCATAGGTGTTAACTTTATACGAAATATGATATACTATAGGCAGAATAAGATGTTATTTTCTGATCTGTCAAGCATCACAATGAAAGACAAGCTGATAGCCTGTTGTTTGGGATATAGAGCCAAGAACCCAAAGAACACGTTTTTGATGCAAGTTGATGGTGCACTTGCCTTTAAGATGAAACATGCAGAACAAGAGCAGTTTACTGACAAAAAGGATGTATGGGTTTTCTCTACTATTCCCTTTATGGTGTTTATCTTTGTAGGATTCTTGGCAGAGTTGTTTTATGGTAATATTCTGTTTTTATTCGTAAACCTTAAACTTTCTTTATAAATGCTAGATGCTAATAGCATACTAATGCAACTGACAAAAATAGACAAGCTTTTGGCTTTACGGCTAAGAGTTGTACTAAACCTTGCCTTCGTCATGGGCATTGTCGGTCTGGCCGTTGGTCTTGTAATCGCAATGTTCATCTTCGGTGCGGTTGATAACGGAATTGATTGTGCTGATATTGACAACGCAACAGGGCAAGACAACTGCAATGATACAAAGAACAACGCATGGATCGTACTTGGCATTCTACCAATCACTTTGTTCTTTGTCTTGTTTAGGATCTTTGGTGGAAGCTTCGGTTAAACACCTTAGAAAATTCCACCCCCCCTTTTTTTATTCCTAAAAAACCTCAAAACTTAATTAATCATATATTAGTATATCAGTAGTATAAATGTCTGCAATCAGGATAGTGATCACTTCTGCGTTAGCAGTTTTTGTAACAGGTTTTGCCTCAATGGTCTTTATGCCAATGATGTATGAACTGGCATACCAGAACGATTATTGGGTAAGCGCACCAGACGACCAGCTTGTCATTCGTGATAATATTTATAACATATTTTTGCTACTACCAGCCTTTCTGATTGGTGCCATAATACTTTGGGCATACCTAGCTGCAACAAGAAAGACGGCTGATGAGTTTGTATGAGATATGTACTACTTGCCTTATTTGTACTTGTACTTATTCCAGCAATACTAGACTCTAACGCACAAGAACAAATAGAAAAAGGCAAGGACTTTGACAGGCAGATACTATCTGTTAACTCTGACGGTACAACATCTTACCTATGGAAATCAAAACCTGAACGCCTTTTGGATTATTATAATTCAGATGGGGATCCTGTTTATGTTGATTTTAAAATAAACAACCAACCAGATTTTATTAGTTTTGAAAGCGTGCATGGTTCTTATATCTTTAACAAGCAAAGCTGTAGTTTTGAAATTTATGATGCAGGTAAGTTTCAACTAAATCAAAACCCAACAGCAATTCTATCCCATATTGTAAAAGAGGCAAGGAATGGTACCGATGTTTGGAGTAGCTTAGAAGTTAACAATAACCAATGCAATTTCTCATTCTCACAAAATGAAAATGGAATACAAATTATTTCAAAGAAAGATGATTCTAATTGGCTTTTTGGTACTGGTGGCACATTTGAGGTAATATATGACATTGATTACAGGTGGGGGTTTGAATGGACTTACAAATACACAAACAAAGACAATTCAAAAACCGATCAAAAATATGGTTTTACTTTTATCTGTGATGGTTCAGATTGTAACATCATCAAGATTGATGGACAATTGCTTGATGTAGGCGATGAAGTACCGAAAAATGGATTGATGAATAAAGACATCCAGATAGGCAAGGCCAAGTTTGATCCTAAAAATGATCAGCATGATTACCTATGGGTTTTAAAACATACTGAACAAAATAAAATGATTGTTGATTTTACACATTCCAAGGGGAGGCTTGAGGTTGGAAACACTCTAACGGTTGATCCTACCTTTGGCTATACAACATCGTTAGGTCAGACAATACGATCAAACAATGGTAATTGTTCAGCTTCGTCTGGTACTACAGCAGCAGAGGCACTTGCTGGAACTGACACATCATATTGTTATAGGGTTGTAGTATATTGGGATATTTCAGGTATTCCAAACACTGCTGTAGCAACTAATGTAAATGTAAGATATGATGTAGTTGACCTACCATATGGTTCTGGGAAAAACTGTAGTTGGCGAAGTATGGAAGGAAACCCATCAACAATGTCAGCGGCAGATGAATACACAGACGCTGGTAATGGAAGTACATTTGTCAGCAATGATGTAAATTGTGTCACCATTGCAAATAATTATGTATTGGACTTGGGTACAACAGCAGATGCTGATGTTACAGCAGAATTAAGTCTTGATGATGAATGGGCGGTAGGGATAACAGCAACATCAGAGACATTAGAAAACAAGTTTACATCGTTTGATACATCAGGTACTGAGAATATAGAATTAGAAGTTACATATAATCTTGCATTAAATCCACCAACAAGTTTATCGTGTGACGGCAGACCTTTTGCATTATTTTGTTCATGGATAGCACCAAGCCCTGCAAGTACGATTACAGGATATTATATCGCAACATCGCTTAACAACATTACATTTACAAACACAACTGCGATTGGTAATGTTACAAGTTATCTACACACAAACCTTGGTGTAAACCATTCATTCTATGTAAGAATAAATGCGACTGATGGTTCACAAAACAGCAGATCAACAAACCATGTTCTTGCCACAACTGACAACTACCCGACACTACCGACAAGTACGTATGCAACTGTAATGAGCTCAACTACAATAAAATACAATTGGTCCAATAGCACAAATAATGGTGGCGACACGCTTGATGATTATGGATTAAGATGTGAAGTAAACCAAAGTGGTGGCTGGTTGAATACCGTAAACAATTCTACTATACAATACAATTACAACTATACAGGATTAAGTTCAGGTGATAGGGTAACATGCCAGGTGAGGTTAGGCAATGATGTTGGCTGGTCCAATTGGTCAAGTAATATGACGGCAACAACACATGAACCTACAACTGGAACTGTAACATTTCCATTACGTAACGTAGGTGATATTATCAATGGTACAGCGACAGTGACCATAACAGCAGGCTCGCCAGAGCCAATTAGTCTGACAATAGCAAGACTGCAAAGAAACGGAAGTACAATTGTGACAAACAGTAGCGTTGGCATATCACTTGATGTGGGTGAATCTGCAACAATACGGCCACTTTATTACCAGGTAACCGATGATAATCTTTATTGTTATACGGTTGAAGTTGTCGCCTCGAACTCTACTGGCACTGTAACATTGGAAAGTTCGTGTGTTAATATAACAAGGGAATATGAGCCAGATTATTTTGATGCAAGAGTCACATCACAAGGTCAAGTTAATTATACGGAAAGCAGAACAAATAGTGGAACTGTGTCACTACTTAAAGTAAACCGTGATATGGATGGTGCAAAGTTTCAAATAGAGTGCCTTTATCGTGATCCAGACCAAGCTTTTCAAGGATCAGGTGGAACGTGGAGAAACTATACAGGTGTAGGATATTTTGCTTACAACTATACTGGACTTGAGGGAGGAAAGAACTATTACATAGCATGTTGGAATGACGATCTTTTATTTGGTGGTGGCATATCATATGCGCCAGTCAACGCAACAATAGCAGGCATTGGTGCATTAGGTGATGCGTTAGGTGATTTCTTTGGCGTAAACATGTTTGTTTTCTTTGTTATATTGATAGCATCCCTAGCAACTGGAAGATCAGCACCCACATTTTTGATAATAACTGCTGCATGTGCTGGAATACTGGACTTGATCGGTGCGTTTGACTTGGGTAATGATATATGGAGTATGCTTTTGGTTATGACAGCCATAGGGGTTTTTGCAGGTAAAAAGTTCTTGTAAACACAAATCTTATAATCATATATTAGTAAAATACTAATGGTGAGCATTGCCAGCATTATTTCCCTTTTTTGATCTAAGGCTAGCTGGTTTTCCCATTGCTTGGATAAAGCATCCTGACGGCTCTTGGGATGTTCATAAAATAAAGATAGCACATCCAACAGGTCTGTTCTTTGTAAAGTTCAACAAGTATGCAGGTGGTGTTTATCGTATAGACAAGCGCAAACGTGAGGCATTTAGAAACAAAATACCTATGTATATTTTTGACTCCTATTTTGGAAACCCGATACCGATTAACATTTTGGCTGAGCTGCATAGTTTTATGAAAAAAAACAAGATGCACAAAATACGATTAAAGGATATAAAAAATGCTGGTGCACTGCGTAGGATGATGGGAATAATTGAGGATCAACAGCAAGCAGTGGAACAGCTAAAGGAAGAAGGAGAAAAGGAACAGGCTAAGTTTAATGAAAAGGCAGTCGAGATAGCCAACGAAGTTCAGGTATTACGTGATGATCAGAAGTTAAAACACCCAAAGGAAATAGTAAGGCATTATCCATTGATTTTAAAACTAATGGATCAGAACATGATTACCGAGGAACAAGGTCTTGACTTTGCAGTACGGCTTGAGAGAAAACAGATAACACCAGAGCAGTTCATTGAGGAGTTGCAGTCATTGAAATTATTTGAGGTACAGCATCCTATATCGGTAGATGTAGAACGTGCACTTGAGGAGTTTCAGAATTTCAGGCCGTGGGAGATTATGCAATATATAGAGATGGCAAGGCAGGCAGACAAGCGGTTCTATACATTGGCTAGTCCGACTGTAAAGCCAATGAAGCTTGGCTTTATATTCATAGCTGCATTGATTGGAATAATTGCGATTGTAATTTTAGGTGGAGCTGACCTTGGCAACTTTGATTTTAAGAATAGTTTTACTCTGCCTCCAATGTTTGGTGGGTAATTTCTTAAATAAGACAGTTAGTATTCTAAGAGTATGCAGGTTAGGATCCTTGCAATTTCGTTCACAGCCATTATGTTATTCATACCTAGCCTTGCATATTCCGAGCCTGGCGACCAATGCTTTGAGCAAAATCCATTAGTTGCTTGTAACTTCATTGAGGCACCGCTTGAGGCAATGATAGAGCCATTCAATGCTATTTTTGGTGTCTTGTTTTTTCCCATAGTTTGGGGTGTGATACTTGGCGTTTTGTGGCTCAGGACACAAAACACAATGCTTGTCGGAATAGTAGGCTTGATAGTAAGCACTACAATAAGCTCATTCTACGAGCCTGCAAGAGGTATTGGCGTGTTGCTTGCACTAATAGCAGCTGGAGTGACCTTATACCATGTAGTCAAGCACAGATCCGAGGTCGTGGCTACCTAATCTTTTATATATATTCTAATGAGATACTAAGCATAGTATGTCAAGTGAGGTTTCAAACATCCTTATTCAAGGATGCAAGGAAGGTGTTGACCATCATGGTATGGATTATGATCTTTTATTTTCAAGAACGCAAGACATCAGGACACCCCAATCAACTCTGGTTTATCAATGTATTGAAGCAACATATGATTTATTGAACTTTGCAAAGACCATGGAACCAAGACTTGCACCGTTTGTCTATAATGATGCACACAACTACAAGTACATGCTAGGTTCATTTGGCTCAATAAATGGCAAAAACTTGGACAGGGTTGCAACAGTAAAGCAAGAACATGTTGTGACGCAGCAATCAATACAGAACAAGTCAAAGTTTGAGCAGATGTTTAAAGGAAAACAACAGGTGCAGCCACAATGACAATGCAGGAGATGGTTTGTAGCAACAGGCATGTGAGCCCAAAGAAACCATCAATGGGTGATACCACATCTGTGATGATTTGCAGAATATGTGAGGACTTTGTTGAGGTAACGGCAAACCAAGTTTGTACGTGCTGTGGTAATAACGTAAAAAGATCCTACGAGTCGGAAAACAAGGATATTAAAACAATACAGAAAACCGTAGCTATAATGATGCCATACTTGCAGACATGGCAGAAAATACACAACAAGTCTGTGCAACCATGCGTTCATATGCCAATTGGCATTCATATCAGGGCTGTACGTATTGAACTACTCTGTGAGTTTTTGCAGATAAGGTCACAGAACTATGACAGATTTTTGAAGAAACTAAAGAAAGAATCATCAATTGTTGCTATCAACTGTTTTTGATTCTTTATTAATGATTAGTATGTAGTTAGTATTGGCCATGCTTACATTAGTGCTATCTCATACCAAGCAAAGTGCAATGTTCACCAGCATGGCCTTTATGGTGATTTAACTGTCAAGTAATTTATCTCCTTCACAGCAAAAAAGAGTGGAAGAATCAAAGAAGCAAATCGAAGCTGGTAGGACAGAAGTGGCACGATTTCAAAGTGAGGGCAAGTCATATTTTGTTCAAGGTGTTGGAAACGTATCACGTGGACAAGCACAAGCTTTAGCTGGAGATACCAGAACACAACAAGAGAGGACAGATACTTTCAATGCACTTATAGAGCAGGCAAAAGGAAAATCACCACAGCAGATACAGCAAGAGATTGCATCTCAGCAGTTTGTGGGTGGTGGCTCAAATGCCCAAGCACAACAGGCAGTAGAACAAATCAGAAAAGAGCAGATTAAACAGAGCCAAGAAATTGCACAGAGTGTAGTGGAGATACAAGAAAAACAACAGAAAATTAAAGAACTTGAGAGTAGGAGAGATGAGTTATCCAAGCTACCAGATGTCATAGACAGAGCACCAAGTGGTGAAAAAATCAAAGGTTCCAGATATGTTTCAAATCCTGTAAAGGTAGGTATTTTTTCAATAACAGATGAAATATCAAAACTAAAAGGCGAAATATCACAATCGCAAGGAAAAATATCTAGTGCACAAAAAACATTTGCAGAGCTTGATAAGGCAAAGAAAACTGGCGAGTATAACATTTTGTTTGGCGAGCAACAGAAAACCGACTCTCAGGGCAGAAAGGTACTAGACTTTGCGTTTACCCCAGAGGGAAAGGCAGTACCATTAAAGAGTGGATTTATACAGGACACTGGAATTGCCAATAGAGAGCTCGGTATATATGAAAAATCCTTGTCGAACCAATTAACAACAGACAAGAGAAAATCAGTAGTAGAACAAATCAGTTTTGATAGTTCTAATATTTTATCAAAACCAAAAGATTCACAGAAATCAGAACAGATTTTATCTGATGCTTTTGGTGGCACAACCTATAAAACCGTAATACCTGAGAAGATGTTTTCATCATATAACCCAATAAGTGGTAAAACTATCAAGACAGTTTATCCAAGTACGCAAATGTCATCATATATTCCATTAAGCGGTAAAACAATCAAAACAGTAATTCCTCAAACTCAAGCATCAGAAACTAAAACTATTAAAATAAAAACAGTGCCAGAGCAGATTTTAGATGTAACTTTTGGACTTGGAACAGGCGAAGTTGCAAAGACTCAGGTAAGAAAAGGTGTAAGCTCATTGTTTGCACCAATAACAAACATTCCAAAGGAGGCCAGTAATATTGGTGATATTCTTGGTGGCAAGGAATCTCAGGATAGGTTAGGCAAGCCACAAAAAACTATGTTTGGTGAGTTTATAGAAGCTGGTAGCAAGGTTGCAAAACCAACTATCAATCAAATGTTTGGCACTACCACAACTCCACAGGAAAAAACAGAGGCTAGAACCGCATTTAAGAGAGTGATGACCGAGGTTGCAAAGGATCCATTACATTATGGTCTTACATTAGGTGGTGAGGCATTGTTCTTTAGTGGGATAACTGGTGCAACAAAAGGTGTCGAGCTAGTAGGTCAGGCAATCAAGACAAGAGGTGTATCACAGGGACTAACAAAACTACTTGATGTTGTTTCTGTGCCAAAGACAAAGGTAGAGCCACCTGCACCAAGAGAGATAGTAAAGCATGGCAAGGTAGTTGATGTTGTAGAGCAAGAGATTGACAGATTGGTTGGTTCTAAATCACTTGCAGAAAACAAGATTAGAATCAAGGACATTGAAGGGAGAACTGATCTTAAAATCTTGGAACCTACAACTGACTCTGACAAGCTAATCATTGCAAAGATGGTTGGTAGAGAAAAAGGAAAACCAATCTTTGAGTTTATCGAATTGACAAAAGGACCGAGGATACAACAGCCTGTAGGCGCAAGGATACGTGGTGAGCTTGCAGATTCACCACAGCAGGTACAGTCACTTGCAAAGCAGTTTGATTTGTCTGTAAAAGGAACACCTGAATCAAAATTCTTTGAAACAATGACTGCTACAGGCAAGGTAACAGAGCAGGTTGAGAAAGGTGGATTAGGTGAAGTTGGAAGGTTGCGAGTATTCACACAGGAACAGTTGGAGAAGAATCCAAAAGAGCTTGGTAGGTTCTTATTTGGGAAAACAACGCTTGCAGAAAAACCACCAATCAGTCCAGTACAAGACATTGCACTAACTGAGACAAAAGGTTTTGGTGTTTCTGATGTATTGTTTTCATCAAGCAAAAATGTCAAGGATGTGTTTGAGCCGTTCACGCCTGAAAAGACAGTCAAAATAGGTGGCAAAAAAATTCAGGTCGGCAAAAGACCTACATCAAGTTTTACTACTGAACTAGAAAAGATGGTACGTATTGAGGGTAAGGCAAGTCCGTTTGGAACTGACATCATAAAATACAAACCTGGAAGGCCGTTTGAGTCAACAATGACAGGACCAAAAAGCAAGACTGTAACGGAAACAAAACGTGATGACTTGATTGAAGCTGTGACAAAAGACCTAGAAACGACAATGAAGGGCAAGGAGGACTTTTTTGGTTCTCTGCCGTTTACTGTAGGCAAGGAAGGTTTGAAAGGAGGCCAGTCACTATTTCAAACAATAAAATATCCACCAGAGTCACAGCCACCTGTACTTGAAACTTCAAAGCCCAGTGACTTTATTGATGTGTTTACGCCAATACAATCACCTGATATTCGTGGTACAAAAGATGTTTTTGATTTTGAATTTGCAATACCAAAGCAAACTGAAAGACCAATTGATAATCTAGGTCTTGACATACTACCAAGTTTTGATAATATAACCGAAGGCAAAGAAAAGGATGATGAAACGACTGATACTGTTTTTGATACAAAACAAGATGATTTGTTGGATGTTGGCCAGCAACAACGTACTGGCCAGCAACAACGTACTACACAAAAAACAACAACTGACAACATAGTTGATGTACCATTTGATCCATTCATGCCACCTAAAACACCAAGCGAGCCGTTTGGATCCAAGGCAGACGGAAACATATTTCTACCGTTTATCGGAATACCAGGAATAGGAGATTTTGGGCGTGGCCTACCACGTGGGCGTTCACGCTTTGAGTTGTACCGTGACATCAACATTTACGATCCGTTTGCACCTGGACCAAGAAAGGGTGGCATCTTTGGATTCTTCACAGAGTCAGGACTTGAAAGAGCTGACGTTCAGTATTTCAAGGAGTCAAAAGCGATTTCAGAAGCTGGTGGGTTTAATGTGTTTGGCACAGATATTTTTGGTGGTAAATTAAAAAAAGGCTGGCGAAGATATAAGAAAAGAAAAACTGATCCTTTTGGTTCTGGTGAGTTTGGCCTTGACCTTAATTTTTGATGGAATGTCAGTTGTTATTGAGAGAACAAGGGAATCTTTCCTTAAAAGGTTTGATAACAAAAAAACTCAAAGCGTCATACAAAATAGTTTTGATGCCTGGGATAAATTTCTACAACACAGAAAGATAAATGAAAAAGCCGTACTTGAGTTGATGCAAAGTAACAACAACGACAAGTACCTTTTGCTGTCTGAACTAATCCAGCACTGGAAGGCATCCAAGAGCCCAAAGACTATATGTGATGTTTACTGGCCTTTTATCAAGCAATGGATAAAATACAGTGGTGGTAAACTAGATGACGATCAGCTAAAGGAATACATCAAGTTTCCAAAACAGCTAAGGCAAAGACCAGTGCCAATGGATCGTGATAAAATAAGATTGATGTATGAAAAATCAAATGATGTTTACAAGGCATTATGGCTTGTTCTGGCATCTAGTGGTGCAAGGATAGGCGAGGTATTGCAGATCCTAGTCTCTGATGTTGATTTTAATTCCAATCCAGTAAAGATAACAATACGTGCAGAGATTGCAGGTAAAAACGGCATTGAGAGGATTACATTTGTTACGCCAGAGGCAACCAGACTATTAAAGGAAATATGCAAATCAAAAGAGCCACATGAACGGGTTTTTCCGATGGTCTATAGCACGGTTGCTAGTTACATTATGAGACTGCGTAAAAAAACAGGCCTTACCCAAAAGACATTAAACGGCAAGTTCTACCATGTAAGGATCCACAAGTTCCGCAAGTTTACTGAAACCAACATATCAAATTCAAGGATACCAGAAACAGAGTCAGACGAGTTTGCCCATGCCATCTTAGGCCATGAAAAATATCTTATGGTATATTATGAAACGCCTGAAAAGGAGATGGCAGAGATGTATTCAAATGCCATACCTAGGCTTACTATATCAGATGAGCAAAGGTATAAGGAAAAAAGTGACAAGTTAGAGTCTCAGTTATTAAACCAAAATGACTCTAAACAGGAAATCTTGGAATTAAAGGCTAGGGTAAAGATGCTTGAGGATTTGAATAAAGCCTAACCATCTGGTAATTCCCAAACATATTTGATATTATGTTTAATTGTTTGTTTTTTTTTCAAAATACTTATATACTATACTAAATACTTAGTCCATTAATGGAACAAATTACAGAGCAAAAAAGAGATGGATGGACTAAAGTAAATATCAGAAATTATCTTGTTGATAAACTAGAACAATTTGTAAAACAAAATCCTGTATTTGATAATCCGTCTCAGGTTGTAGAATTTGCTGTAAAGAATCTATTGGAGAAGTCAGACAAATGAAATGTGACGTAAAGCGATGCAAGAACGAATCTGAGATGCTAGTGACCTATACAAACGGTGATGAAATGCTACACTTGTGCCGTTACTGTTGGGAAAAGGAGGATCTTATTGAAGGCGATATGATCAAGTATTACCAAGTAAATGCAAAGATAAGACCGTTGGAGATTGCTGCATGAGCCAGTTAACCCTAGAACGCAATGTAATAGGACAGATTATTTCAACTGATGATATAATCAGACAGCAAAAGGAACGAATGAAAGGCTTGTTAATTGAGCTTGAATATCATAATGATGTTTTGTTGTATTTTCAAAAAAGGAAAAGGGATCTGATTAATGGCACAGACTCTTGAAACCATGAATGCCAAGTATGACGGCAAGTGCAAGCTGGATCCTACAAATCACAGGTGGTTTGCAGGCGATCCAATTTATTATAAAAAAATAAACAATCTAAGTATTGTATGTTCTAACCAGGATTGTTTTGAAAAGCAAGTCATTATGGCATCAAACCCACCTGCTACAAAAACACATCTTGAAGTACCTGTAAAATCAGAGTCAGTTTTTGATTCACCATATACAAAAATGTTTGACGAGTTGTGGCCACAAGCAGAAAGCATCGCAAAAAAAATAGTGGTTGATAAGAATGACCAAAAGGAACTGAAAATAGTTACACTCGCATTATACAAAACATTTGTGCAATTTTACTCGGCAAGACGGGGTTAAAACTTTATGATGTGCCTCTCTTATAGACACATTTCCTAGGTGTTTGTTATGAGTTATCCCCCCGTATTTTCATATCATTGGATAGCCTCTGAGAATTGCCCGTGGGGGGATAACCATTATGGTGAGTAACTATGTCATTGGGCGCAATAGGGAGATTCAACGACTTGCATACCTTCGCAGAACAGAACGGGCTATCATTGGAGGAAGGTTTCGAGGTTCTAAAATATCAAATGGCTGGCTCAAATCACTCAAGTTTAACCCGAAACTGGATCTTTGGTGGACTGACAAAAATGGCATCACGCATTTTGAACAACTCAAGACTGCTGCTAAAAACAAAAAGGCTAGAATCTCAAAGGATGAGGTTGCAGCAGTTCAAAGATTTGCTGATTTTTTCTTTAATTTTAATTCCGTATGGGTTGGCTATGTTATTAAAAACTACAGGCAAGCATATCAAGAGGAACGTTTGAATTGACAAACCACGTAGTACATTGTGATGTTGTAAAATGTGAAACACTAGAATGTAACAATCAGATTACTTTACATGGTTGGAATAATGAAAAAAGATTTTGCCCTGAATGTGTTAGAAAGCGTGAGTTAGAACGCTACAAGAAAGCATATTACATAAGGAAGGAAAAGCTTGCTCACTGGAAATATTACGACAAGAAGAGAAGAACCATACAACATGAGAACTGCATGATGTGTGGTTTGCCGTTAATTGATCGTGAAAAAATAAAACGCAGGCCAAAGTTTTGTTCAGTAAAATGTAACCAGAGATTTCACTGGCTTACTCACAAGCCTGCAAACAAGCCAAAGAAATGTATGATTTGTTCCAGGGTGTTTATTGGGATAAAGAACCAGAAATATTGTTCCGTTTTTTGTTATGCACAATCACTGACAGCCTATTGGAAGAATCGGAGGAATCAACAGAAACTAATCAAGGTGGTTGCACGGTGAGTATCTTACAATACTTTTGTAAGTCGCATGAGATGTATTTCAAGGATGAGTCTGCGCTTGTACGGCATATGAAAAGGAGGCATTCAGAATGACACAGGAAGTTGTCTATACAGACTCTGCCATTGTTGATAAGATAGTTGAACATTTTACAAAATACAAACAAAGTGGTTCATCAGGAGAGTATTTTTACAACCTGTTTTATTATAATTTTTCACACAAACAAGTTGCACAGATCCCATTACAGACTCTTGAACCAGTTTGGAATTTCTTGCCTGCAAAGAAACACATGTTTAAGAGATTGATGAGCCAGGCCATAATTAAGTTTCTTAAAACACAAAGACCAGCTTACATCATTAATGGATTCATTGATGAGGAACGTATCAGATGGGAGATGGTTTGATTGGAACTACCAGAAGCATGGAAAGGTTCAGTTCATGTTACCAAAGCACATCTTGACGGTAAGGATGAGAACAAGGAAAATGACAGGGTAACAAAACAGCTATACAACTTTGCAAAAAGGGAGATAAGAAAGCTAGTTGTAGCTGATTCTGATAGCTCGCTTGTGTTTGGAATTATTCAGACTAACAACCATATAGAATCATTAAATCTAGGATCTTTTCGTGCAGAAATGTGGTTAAAGCATGAATATGACAAGGCACATGGTGAGATTTTTGGTACAGAGTCTTACAAGAGTGCATTAAACAGATTAGTAGCAAAGGCGATGTTTGAGGATTCTGCTACAGAGACAATCTATAATCGTGTTGCAATGGTTGACAGAGTAATATGGTATGACCTTGCCTGGAAGGACTGGAAGGCTATACGAATAGATGAGGATGGTTACAAGTTAACAGACCTTGATGAGACAACACCTACATTTGACCGCAAGCAGCACCAGTCAGCTCAGGTTATGCCAAGCCCGTGTGATTTTGATGCACTTGAAAAATTATGTGATTTGTTAAGGATAAAAAAATCAGACAGGTTCATTTTCAAGATACATCTGATTTCAATGTTTATAGAAAAATATCCGATGCCTATAATGGTAATAACTGGCGAATACGGCTCAATCAAGACAACAATAACAAAGACGATAAAAAAGATAATTGATCCTTCAAACCAGCTTAGCTTGAATATCTCAAAGAGCATTGATGATCTCGTCTTACAGCTTTATCATAGATATGTTGCAGCGTATGATAATGTCTCAAGTTTCAGTCAGGAAGTATCGGATACTTTTTGCAGGGCAATTACTGGTGACGGTAATTCCAAACGTGCATTATACAAAGATACTGATGAAATAATACTAAACTATACAAGAAAGATAGTCCTAAACGGCATTGCACCAACCATAGACAATACAGATTTTATTTCAAGAGCAATATTCTATGAAACAAACCCAATCAATGAGGAGGAACGTCTTACACTTGAGGAGTTTAACCAAGAGATAGACAAGCTTTTGCCATTTTTGTTAGGCCAAATTTGTAATATTCTATCATATGCCTTGCGTAATTATGGCATGGTAAAACAACAGATAAAATTCAAGCCGAGGATGTCTGACTTTGCAGTATGGGGTGAAACCATATCACAAGGTCTTGGTAACAAGCCAATGGAGTTTATAGAAAAATACAAGGATAGGCTTGAACAGTTGAGCCTTGAGGCAATAAACAACTTTCCTTTGTTTGGGCTGGTCCAAAAGATAATGGAAAATCAGACACCATATGAGGATACCGTATCAAAGTTTCACAGATTACTTGTTGCCCAAGCAGAGAATGAAGGCATTGATATAAAATCAAAGTATAACAAGTTTCCAAAAGCACCAAACAAGATCAAGTATCAAGTACAGTCCTTACGCAATTCTTTCAAGACTGTGGGTATTGACATATCAATTTATCAGTATAATGGTCGTGAGGGCAGGTTTCCAAGAGGTAATCATGTTATTAAAATTAACAAATTGGGTTCTACCCAAGAGGTAGCGAAAGTATCTCAGCCACCTACGCCATCTCAGCCAGACCAAATTTACGAACAAAAAGAACCAAAACTGGCAGAGATAAAAACTGGTGGCAGAGATACTATGTCTGCCAAAATTGACAGTTTTTCTGGCAGAGATAGTGGCAGAGATGACAGTGGTGATTGGTTGGTATCTCTGCCAGAAAATGACCAAATTTACGAACAAAATCAAGGTGGCGTAGATGGCAGAGATGGCGGAGATAAATCCCGTACCCCTTCTCCTAGACAGTCTGATTACTGGGGTACGCCAAGAGACATCTTTGATACCATATGTGGACTATACAAAGTCAGACCTATACTAGATGTCTGTGCCACGCCAGAGAATGCCAAATGTATGTCTTTTATCACTGAAAAGACAGATGGGTTAAAACAAACTTGGGATAAGGAGTCTTGGTGTAATCCCCCATACTCACAGATTGGTAAGTGGGTTCAAAAATGCTGGCTTGAGCATGAAAAAAACAACATAACTGTGACGGCACTAATAATGAAGGATGAAACAACAGCGTATTGGAAGGATTACATCAAGGACAAGGCAGAGGTCTATACTTGGCCACATAGGATACGATTCATTGATCCTATGACTGGTCATAAAGCGGATAGTGCAAGATTTGTTTCTGCAATTGTGATTTGGAGAGCCAAGAAAAATGCAACAGATGAAAATCAATAATAACATCTGCCCATATTGTTAACAATACATCGGATGTGTTTAGTTGATCTGCCCTAACGAAAAATTTGGCAAGCATGTTTTTAAAGGCAATGGCCATAAATGCCAGCAATGTGGCTATGATTTTGACAACCCATTCATAAATGCTTAATTATCCTTTGTGTCAATTAGTATATAATGTCTGATGACATGTTTTCTATAGGCAATACAGGCATACCCACAATGGATGACATGTTTCCGTCACAAAAGGCACGTAAAAGAACAGGCGAGCCGTTTGCCTTGGGGGATATTGGTTATGGCGCAGTTGACGATGTTGGTTCTGTAGATTTGTTTGGCTCAAGCCAGCCAAGAAAAGGCAAGATATACAGGAAAGGTAAAAAATTCTACACCGAGGATCCAAGATACCCTGGATCTAACAAACTTGTAAGGCTAAAATATGGCAAGCCTGTATTTCGTGGAAGGATTCCAAGAAGCGACATGTTTGGTGGCGACATGTTCGGTTCTGTTGGCCTGCCATCTCAGCCATCATATGGAACAAGACAAGCTGACATGTTTGACCTTGGCAGTATTGGTATTCCTGATGCAGATTCTATTTCAGCCAATATACGAAACGATATTAAAACATCTGCGTTTTATCCAAGACAGAAAAAACAAAAACAGTCACCGTATTTACTACCAGAGGAAAGACGATACAAGGTAAGGCAAGCTGCACCTGGAGTTTATGCAGTAAAGGATCCAAGTGGCAAGCTGGTTGACATTAATGCACCATCAAAAAAAGAAGCATACCAGTATGCAAGAGAAAAAAACATTGAAGCATTTGAGGACTATCAGTATGAATCATCAAGGACCAACTATGACAAGGCTGTTGAGGGTTTTAGAAAACTAAAGGCAAAGTTAAGACGATGAGCTTCTTTAACATAGGGATACCTAACCTAGACCTTGATTCTATGGTATTTGGAAAACAAAAGCTTACAAAAAGAACAGGCGTTTACATCGTATCGTTTCTAAAGGATGGTATTTTGGATCAGCGAGTAATCAAAAGCAAGAGTCTTGCATTAAACTATGCAAGGTCAAAACGTCAAGACGGTTATGAAGTTGAGATAGAACGGGGGTGAAATAATGCAAAAGATGAAAAAGAAATATGATTATGGTGTAGCCAGTAAAATCAACTTAGATTTGCCTGGCATGGGTGGTAAGAAGAAAAAGAAGATGTCAGGAGATGTAATATACTAAAACTTTAACAATTAGTATATTATTAGTAAGTAAGGTGAATATATGCAATACAGGATTTTATTACTATTTGTGTGTGTCATCGTCTTTTTTCTGATTCCAAATGTGGAGGCTAGAAAAAACATTGAGGATATTGGTATTGCATTAGATAGAACATGTCTTGCCTTGATTAAGGCAGAAATGAAAACCGATTGCCCAACTTATAAAGAAATTTTATTATTATTCCCAGACACTTCAAACAAAAGGATCTCAGGTGATTTTGTTTTCAAGGATGGGATATTACAAAGAGAGAATCCAAATTATAAAAATCATTTAAACGCATACAGATATGAAAAACCAGTGACCTGGATTGATCCACCAGCAGATATAAGAGACAGGATAAAATTAATTACAATATCAACCAAATTACCATATTATCTTATTGATGGCTCAAAACAAAAACAAAACAATACACTTGTGTTTGGCAAGGACATTTATGTTGACAGGCTTAGATGTTATAATGCAATCATAACGGCTGAAAAGTGGATTGTATTACTTGGTTCTGTTATGCAGCATCTACAAGGTGGCTGCAAGTCAGACTTGAATAACATTGTAAAGATATACCAGACACCAACAGAACATGATCCAAAATCCTCAGCTTGGTATAAATACAAACAATGGCTTGCAGACGCAAAACTACAATCTAAAGATAAATTCCTCATAGATAATAGAACAATTCATAGCCCTTCTGCAAGATAATTTGTTAATCTCAGCAGAAAAAAGACAGGACATCAAGGAAAAGTCCATAGTATTTGGCGTTTTTACCATTATCTTTCTACCAATAAGAGTATTTTTCTATACATTTGTAACAACATCCTGGCTTGGCAGTTTTGGATTAATTTCTGCACTGTCATTACTGCTATTATATCTTGGCAGAAAAAACAAGCTGGGTAGGTTTGGCGATATATGGAACCGTCAGATAGTAAAGATAGCAAAGGGAAAGATAGGTGCATTTTTGTTTTTTGAACCGCTTTTGTTATTATCGCTGTTAGGATTTTACATCTTTTTTATCGAGGCTGGCAACATGCAGTTTACAGAAGATAAAGAATCACTGACTGATTATTTAGTGTCTGAGAACATTGATCTTGGTACGGTAATGGCAGATCCAAAGGCTCAGGATCCAGCAGCAAATATTGAACGTGGTGTAGAAAAACTAACCGAGTCTGTAATCATCATAATAACACAGCCTGAAACAATACAATCGAAGGAGTTTTTTGATTTATTTTATAAGGAGCTTGCTATAACTACAAGTGCAGCCAATGATCTTACACATGGCTATATGCTACACATGTATTCTATTTGGGCAGTAGAGCAGGTAGAACAGTTAGGTCTAATATCATATTTAAGATTCTTTTACAAGAAAAAACCTTAATTATGATACTAATGCAATTAGTATATGCCAGTAGACATAACCAAACCAGTAAAAGGCAAAAGTGGCTTTTCAGACGAACTAATAGGCATATCAAGGAAAATAAAACTAAAGTCGGGGTATCTTGATGAGCTTTGATTCAGACGATATTTCAAACGTGTTAAATGTTGGCCTTACTGGTGCGCTTGCCTTTGGTGCACTAGGCATGATGTCAAAAGCAATGGACTCTGCAATAAAGCCGTCAAAAAAAAAGATGAAACATAAAAAATCAAACGAACCGTTTGACTTTTCGTTTGGTGAATTTTACTGATGAAAGACATTTTTGGTTTTAATATAGACTTTTTTGGTCCGTCTAAAAAATCAAGAAAAAAAGAAGTTGTTTTTGACATGTTTGATGGAAGGCCAGGATCAGGTGACTTGTTTGGATTGGATGACATCGGTATTGGTGATGTGTTTAATGAGCCCTTGTTTCATCCTGAACGAAAACAGCAAAGGCAACCTGCTATGTTTATGCCTATGATGCAACAGCCAAGACAGCAGCCAAGCTTGTTTAATTTTGATTTTGGCAGGTCATTTCAACAACATTCAGTTCAAGGAATTAAACCCTTTACCAAAGATTATGTTGCAATGGTTCCAAATACTTCTGGTGTCTATGAGTTTTTTGACGAGATGTATAACAGATTGTATGTAGGTGTTTCAGACGTTCTACGCCATAGACTCCAATCATACTACCAGGAAGATGATTTTAGTGAACATCCCACAAAGTCAGCGTTAAGAGATGAAATCAAATATTTTAGGGTAAGATTGATGCCTATTGAACGAGCACGGGAAATAGAGCACGATTTAAAGCATGAGACACCACATAACCACAACTAATATTAGTTTAGTATTTTCTTAGTATAACGGGGAGCTACTAATTCCTTGCAAAGCGATGATCCGTTATCTACTAAGATAATTAAAAATAAACCTTGTATTTTGGATCTAGTGTCAACCACCAGTTTTTAACTCGTTCTTTCATTCATGGCAATCACACCAGCAATTTTTATAATGATTATTTACAGTTCCATCACACAGTTCACATTTTTGGATATAACACCAATAACTATGCGTCTCTTTTTTGTCGTGTACTAGTTTAGGCGTGTACTCATATTTTTTATGCCTTTTAAAACTCTGCAATAGTTTGTACGCTGGCGGATATACAAACTTGTAAAAGGCAAAAGCAAAAACGCTAAAAATTAAAAAATATTTGAAATACTCGGATCTAAGGATTGAAAATAAAATATCGTTTAGATCCTGCATTTCTCAGCATCCAGTTCTTTTCCGCACTTCCAGCATTGAGGTTCTTTTTTTCCAGTCTTGAAAATATGGTCATCATTAGGGCACTTTACAAAAAACTCACTACCAGTTAATTTTTTCTTAGTCATGCCTTACTCCTGGCATATCTTACGCCAAAGTAAAATCCTATTGCTGCTGATATTATGTTTGTTAGTACTACTAAAACAACGCTTAATGGTTCCATTATTTCACCCCCTATTTTCTTCTAGATTCTTCCATTTCTTCTAGATTCTTCCATTTCTTCTAGATTCTTCCATTTCTTCTAGATTCTTCCATTTCTTCTAGATTCTTCCATTTCTTCTTTAAAAAAAAATTCTTCTATTTCTTCTTCGTTTTTTCGCTAGTCATTTCAAAAGCCAAAACCATCTTCCTCCACATGAATTTTTATTGCATATTCACATTTTTCACAATATGCGTGATCA
>Ga0194112_10002071_pt1 | contig 28974 bp, 26 predicted proteins | sample TA2MahC400mmetaG_FD_146191 | JGI IMG/M metagenome (GOLD analysis project Ga0194112, IMG submission 146191) | Freshwater microbial communities from Lake Tanganyika, Tanzania - TA2015016 Mahale Deep Cast 400m | ecosystem: Environmental > Aquatic > Freshwater > Lake | place: Tanzania: Lake... | reverse complement strand
GCGGTGCACTGGGTGTTGGACGTGCAAATGAATGAAGACCGCTGTCGGGTGTGTGATCGGACGGCGGCGCAGAACTTGGCAACGTTACGGGTCTTCTGCCTGAACCTGCTGCGTCGGGACAAACAGCGCAAGGTTGGCGTCCGCGCCAAACAAAAAGCCGCCGGCTGGTCGCCGCAATACCTCCTCTCCCTCCTCAAATTCTAAATGCGTTCACCGTGGATGGCGATCGCTCCCGTCAATCCGCTGACCAGCACCGGCGTGTTCGCGGAAGTCGTGCTGTTGTTGCCCAGTTGGCCGCTGCTGTTCAATCCCCACGACCACACCGTGCCGTCGCCCTTCAATCCCAGACTGTGCGCGCCGCCGCCCGCCACGGCCATCACTCCGCTCAAGCCGCTGATCTGAATCGCCTGTACGGTGGAAGTGTTGTTGCCATTACCGAGTTGACCGTTGGTTCCCAAACCCCACGCCCACACCGTTCCATCCGCCCGAACCGCCAGACTGTGAAAATCGCCCGCGGCCACAGACACGATGTTGGTAACGATGTTGACCCGGTCCGGCCGGTTTGTTGAAAGGGTATTCCCGCGACCCAACTGACCGCTGGTGCCGAGGCCCCACGACCAAACGCTTCCGTCTGCTCGCAACGCCAGACTATGCGCGTTGCCGCCTGCCACGACAACTGTGTTGCTGATGACAAGCGCGCGCACAGGAACGTTTGTGGAAAGATTGCTTCCCTGACCCAATTGACCGCTGGTGCCAAGGCCCCATGTCCAAACCGTGCCGTCTCCCCTGACCGCCAAACAATGATTGCTCCCGGCAGCTACCGCCAGCATGTTGGTCAACGCAGTGACCCGGACGGGAATTGACGAGTCGGTATTGGCGCCGCCATCGCCCAACTGACCGTTGGCATCCGATCCCCACGTCCAAACACTGCCATCGGTCCGCAATGCCACAGTGTGCGCGAAACCCGCTGCCACTCCCAGGCAACTCATCAGGGGCACTTCGTTGAAATTGTTTGCCAACACCACATGCGGCAGGCTCAGGTTGTTGTTGTTGCCACGTCCCAACTGCCCGTTCGCATTCCATCCGCTCGCCCAGGCAGTCCCATCGAATTTCACCTGCAACGAATGGAAACCGCCTGCGGCCAAGCTCCCCATTTTCAACCCGCTCCCGGCAGTGGTAATCCACGACATGGCTTGTGAACTGTATTCGCCCGTCGAGCCATCGGTGCCCTTGGTTCGTTCCGCGACTTCCGTGTCCTCGGTGTACACCTGATTGGCGGAATTGGTTTTCGTGCTCGGATCCGAGACTGTCCCCTTGACCGCCGCCGAAGGCCGGCTCACGGCTTTGCGGTTGTGGGTGAAACGAGGGCTTTTCGCTTGCTCAGCGTTATTGGTCGTGACGGTGGAGGGCTTGGATTTTGACCAGAACGACCAGGTTTTTTGCGCTCCCTGTGCGGAGTCCCAGACGGAAAACACAATGGCCACGACTCCGAGAGCGACCCAAACTATTCGTGAATGCAGCTTCTTCATTGATAAACCTCTTTTCAACATCAGCAGGCTTCCTGCAAGAAGAATTTCGGGAAACAAAGCCGTCTTTTGAGCAAAAACGCCCTGTTTTATGGGTCAAAACCAGTGGCCGCCCTGTCTTGCGGCAGTGCGGATTCGTCCACCAACAACCGCCACGGCGCGCGAATGCGCCACTGTTGCGCGACCGGGTCCCATTTCCCAACCACACGGCCCGCCACGATCACCACCAACTCAACGCCTCGTGACCGCTGATATTTCACCACGTGCGATGGGAAACGGCTTCCCAAGCACCGCCGAAACAGTCCGCCGCTCGACAGCGACCGATAAACCGGGTGGAAGAAGCGGGAGAACTGAAGGCGCGCCCATTTTCTTGTCCTGTTCCACTGGCGGACGGCTGATGCCTGCGCTTGTCCGTGCCACCCCGTGGCCAATGGCCGGGACTGACTCCCGGTGCCGATGGAGACGACGCGCCCTTGAATCTGCTCCGGTGACAGCGTCCACGGGTCATCTTCGTTGTTGTTGTCCCCGCGCGTCCGGATACCGGTCCGGTCAACCCGCACCACGCGATGCACGACGTTCTGTTTTCCGTCGGGATGCGCAAACACCACCACGTCGCCAACGCAGATCGGATGCGTGCCGTACGGCACCACGTTCAACCCGTCGCCGACCGACAGCGTCGGGTTCATGCTCGGCCCGACATAATGAATCAGTTTATCGGCCATTCGATGGCACCAAACGGCTCGCAGGGAACAATCCTTGTTCCTCCGCTTCCGCGCAAAACCAGAAGGGCGCAGACAGATTTCGCGTCCGGTAGTAATTCTGCGCAATGCAACTGCCAAGGCACATCGCCCGATGCACGCACCGGCTGCAGACGCCTTCCAACCGCGCCGGCAAGCCGTCTCGAATCTCCTTCAACACCGGGCTGTCACGCCACACCGTCTCCAACCGGTCCTTTGCTGCGTGGCCGAATACCAACTCCGGCACGCTTTCGCCGATGCCGCACAACGCATACGAACCGTTGGCCAGCACGCCGAGGATTCCAAAAATCCCGCATTGCCCGCAACCGTCGCTCGCCGAGAAAAACAAACGGCTCAACGGCCGGAACGCCGGTGGATGGCTGTAAAAAAGCGGAATGCCGGCGCGCGGCGCGAGATCGGTTTCCACCCACCGACCCAGCTCAATCAGTTCCGCGACACTCAGCGTCTCGCCGGCGGCGCGCAGTTGTTCGCCGCGTTCCGTCGGCTGCACCAGATTGAACTTCACCGACCCGGCCCCGAGCGATTCCGCCAGACGGACCATTGCTTCCACCTGGTCACGGTTGTGGCGCATGAGCGACATGATGATCTGCGGTTTCATCCCGGCGGCGGCCAAGTTGCGGATTCCGTCCACGGCTTGATCAAAACTTCCCTTGACGCCGCGCACCCATTCATTCGTGGCCGCGTCCGCGCCATCGAGGCTGACGGAGATGAAAGCGTTCTTGCCCCGCTTGATTTCCGCAGCCAATTCGGGAGTGCAAAGGACGCCGTTGGACTCGATGATCAAGTCGAGTTGTTCCGCGCGGATAAACCCCAGCAAATCCAGAATGCGCGGATGCAACAGCGGCTCGCCGCCGGTCAGCTTGACTTTGTTCAGGCCGATCGGTTTCGCCTGGCGGATGATGTCGCAAAACAAGTCGAAGTCCAGCGACGGATATTTTTTTTCGCCGGCCTGAAACTTCGGCGCGATCCAGCAATGCCGGCACGCGAGGTTGCAGCCCTCGGTCAGGTAACAATAGAGCGTCGTCAGGTTCACCGTTCTGACGGCAGGCGTCCGCCGTCCTCCAAAAACCGTTTCAGGCAGGCATCCGGGCTTGGGTTGGCATCGTCGCCGGTCAACGTGTACGCCAATGCCGGGCAGTTGCCCCGGCACCACGCGACGTACTCGCACCCCCGGCAATACGCGAACTCCGTCAACGGAATCGCTTGCCGGTCGCGCAGCCGTTGCAATTCGGGATGATGTTGCCAGACATCGCGCAAGCTGTCGCGATTGATCCGTCCCAGCTCGATGTGCGGCAACTGGCCGCACGGCGTCATCACGCCGTCAGCGCGCACGGCCATCTTGTTGAACACGCCGCCGCACGATGCGAGGCAGCCTTGTCCTGATGTTGCCGGCGCGTTGGTCTGGCGGGCGCGTTCCATCTCCAGCCACATCCGCGCCTCGGCCAACGGCCCCGCCGTCGCCTGGATGCGGCCGGGATATTTCCGGTCAAGCTCCAACAGCGTCTCCATCGCCAGCGAGCGTTCGGCGGCGTTCAGTTGGAGGTCGTTCGCGTTCAACCGGCACAAGCCAAGATAGCTGGCGGCGTTCGTGCCGAACGACGGCAGTTCGTACTCTTCCAGCAGCAACCGCGCAATCTTGGCGAGATGATGGACATTGTGCTTGTGGATCGTCACGCGCACGAGCGCGGGAAGCCCGTTTCGCTGCAACGCTTTCAATCCCGCGATGGCCCGGTCAAAACTGCCCCGGCCGCGCGCGGCGTCGTGCACCGCCGGTGCCTCGCCGTCAATGGAGACCTGCACGCCCTGGCAACGCCCCGTGTTACGCAAAAACGCGGCCAGTTCGTCGGTAATCAGCGTCCCGTTGCTGAGAAAACTGAACCGCATCCGGTTCGCCACGATCCCGGCAACAAGCTCGCGCAGGTCTTCGCGCAGGAACGGTTCGCCGCCAGCCAAGGTGACATCAAGCACGGCGCACTCTTTCAGTTCGGCGAAGAACTGGAGCCATTCCGCTGTCGGCAAATCGCGGTCCACGTCGTCAGCGCTGCCGAAGTGGTAACAATAACTGCAACGCAGGTTGCAGCGGTTGGTGATCGCCAGTTCCAGCGATCGCGGCGTGGACATCACTTTCATTGCACTTCGAAACCGATCAATCCCTTGCCGGCCAGTTCCTCGGAAAACTCTTGCACATTCTGTTCCGCCTCCGCCGGCGCGTCCTCGCAGGCGGCGCGCAATTCCGCCGTGATCTCGGCAAGCGTGTGCCGGCCATCGAACCGTTTCCAGCAAAACACGCCGGTCGGGTTCACCGCGTACCCTTCGCCGGTGTCGGGATCGAACAACACGGCGCAGTCATCGAACTCCTCGCGGAGAACGACGGAAGGATTGGCGATTGGTTTGGCGTTGGTGTCCATGATTACGGCATCCTTTCAAGTTCAAGGCGGAATTGTTCCAGTTCCAAGCCGGCCTTGCGGCACTGTGCCCGGATGATTTCCAATTGCTCCGGCGGCAGATGTTGTTCGCTAATGAGAATCTTCACGGCTTTCTGGTTGCGCGCCGCAGCGGGCAACATCTCCAGCGTGCCAAGAATCGGGATGCCGTGGATGGTTTTGCCGCGCTGCTCGGAGCCGTCGTGAATGAACCCGACCGGCGCCATTGTACCCCCGTTCAACAGGTGGTGGACCAGCATGTCGGCACAATAACCGGTGCCGTAAATGAGGACGCGCTCCTTGTCGGTGGTGTCCGTCTGCGCGTAGTGTTCCAGCAGGCGCAGCGACATCCGCATTCCCAGCAGCAGCGTCACGGTGAAAAAGAAATCCAGCAACAACACCGCCACCGAGCCGCCTTGCGCTTTCAACAACACCAGCGCCACGGCGCTTGCGGCGCAGCCAAACAAAATGGCGCGCACGCCGCCCAACAAGTCGGCCATGCCGGCGTATTGCCAGCGGACCTGATACAGCCCGCTCAGCCGCAACACCAGCAGCTTGATCAACACCGCCACCGGCAGGATGTCGCGCAGCCCCTCCTTCATCTCCGGCGACAGGTACACGCCGTGAATCGCAATCCAAGCCAGGTACGACGCGCCCGCCAGCAGCGCGAGGTCAATCGGCACCTGAAAAAATCCGTAGCCCAACACCGGCTGGCGGGTCAGCGCCAGCAACGCGCCGCTGCGCAACGGTTCCAGTTCCCGGTACCGCAGCCAGCGCACGGCATAGATCGTGGCCACGCCAACCCCGATGAACACCAACCCCAACGGCAGATCGCGCCGGGCCACCACGAACAGCGTTGCCGCCGCCGCCAGCAGGCTCACGCCGTACAACATCAGCACCGCTTGACGGTGACTCAGCCCGAACCGCAACAAGCGATGATGAATGTGATCGCCGTCAGCCTCAAACACCTGCACCCCCTTCAACGCGCGCCGCAACGTCGTCAACAGCGTGTCCATCAACGGCAGGCCAAACGCCAGAAACGGCACCAGCACCGACAACGATGCCGTGGACTTGTGCGCCGCCGTGATGCTCAGCACCGCCAGCGTGAACCCAATAAACTGGCTCCCCGTGTCACCCATGAAGATCCGGGCGGGATGAAAATTATGACGCAGGAAACCGATCATGCTCCCCGCCAGCAGGGCGCACACGAGCACCAGCCCGCTGTCGCCCCGCAACAACGCCACCGCGCCGAGCGTGAGCGTCGAGATGGCGCCGACGCCGCACGACAAGCCGTCGAGGCCGTCAATCAGGTTGAACGCGTTGGTCAGCGCCAGCATCCAGAGCACGCTGATCGGAATCGCCCAGACGCCGAGATGGACCGTCGTGCCCCACGGCGACTCGAACATCCCGATGACCACCCCCACGCGCACCGCCAGCAACGCCGCCAATACTTGCGCCAGCAGTTTCGTCATCGGACGCAACGGACGGATGTCATCGAGCACGCCGACAATCACAATGACCAGCACCGCCGGCAGCAGGCGCGCCAACCAAGTGACGGCGAAGTCGCCAAGGTAATACACCAGTTCCGGCAACGGCCCGAACCCAAGCAACAATCCGGCCTGAAAAGACACGATGATGGCCAGCCCGCCCAGACGCGGCACGGGCGCGGCATGGACTTTGCGGTCGCCCGGCATGTCCACCGCCTTCAGGCGAAGCGCCAGCCGCCGCACCAGCGGCGTCAGCGCCAGCGAGAGCAGAAATCCGACAAGGAAAACGAGAAGATAATTAGTCACGTCGCAAATGTGGGGCAGGTTTGCAACCTGCCCGATCCTCATGAATGGCAGGTTGCAAACCTGCCCCACTCTCGAACCAGGCGATGGTGCGCCGCAGCCCTTCCTCGAACGGCGTCGCCGCGCGGAACCCAAACTCGTTCAGCGCCCGCGTCACGTCAAGGCACCGGCGCGGCTGGCCGTCGGGCTTGGTTGCGTCCCAGACAATCTCGCCGGTGAACCCGGTGAACTTGGCGATCAACGTCACCAGGTCGCGGATGGAAATCTCCATCCCGCTGCCGAGATTGACCGGGGCGGGCTTGTTGTAATGTTCCGCCGCCAGCAAAATCCCCTCGGCGGCGTCCGTGACGTACAGAAACTCGCGCGTCGCCGCGCCGCTGCCCCAGCAGACGATCTTCTTGTCGCCGCGGTCGCGGGCCTCAATGCACTTGCGGATGAGCGCGGGGATCACGTGGGAAGATTGCGGATCGAAGTTGTCGCGCGGCCCGTACAGATTTACCGGCAACAAATAGATGGCGTTCAACCCGTACTCCTGCCGGTAGGCTTGGCACTGAACCAGCAAGGCTTTCTTCGCGATGCCGTACGGCGCGTTTGTCTCTTCGGGATAGCCGTTCCAAAGGTCGTCCTCGCGGAACGGCACCGGCGTCAGCTTCGGATACGCGCAGATGGTGCCGAGCACAACCAGCTTGGGGAGTTGAAACTGACGGGCCTGCTCAATCAGTTCGATGCCCATGATGGCGTTGTCATAAAAGAACAGGCCGGGATGTTCGCGATTGGCGCCGATGCCGCCGACGCGCGCGGCGAGATGAATCACCAGCGTCGGGCGCGTTTGCTCGAAAAGACGGGCAATCACGGCGCGCTCCCGCAAGTCCCATTCTTCCACGCGCGGCACGAAGACATCCGCACAGCCGCGTCGCTTCAGCGCCTCGACCACGAACGACCCGAGAAACCCTGCGCCGCCGGTCACAACGACACGTTGTTGGGGCCAGAAGCTCATGCCTTCAACGCTTTCACATCCGCTTCGACCATCAGCCGCACGAGTTCCTTGAAACGGACGCGCGGTTCCCATCCGAGAATCCGTTTTGCCTTCGAGGCATCACCGACGAGCACGTCCACTTCCGCCGGGCGTTCGTAACGCGGGTCGTGCGCGACGTATTCTTTCCAGTCCAGCCCGACACAGGCAAACGCTTCCTCGCAAAACTCGCGCACCGAGTGGGTTTCGCCGGTGGCAATGACGAAGTCGTCGGGCTGGTCCTGCTGGAGGATGCGCCACATCGCCTCGACGTATTCCGGCGCGTAACCCCAGTCGCGCCGGGCATCGAGGTTGCCGAGATAGAGTTTGTCCTGCAACCCGGCCTTGATGCGGGCGACGGCGCGCGTGATTTTGCGGGTGACAAACGTCTCGCCGCGCCGGGGCGATTCGTGGTTGAAGAGGATGCCGTTGGCGGCGAACAGGCCGTAGCTCTCGCGGTAGTTGATCGTGGCCCAGTAGGCGAACACCTTCGAGACAGCATACGGGCTGCGCGGATGAAACGGCGTCGTCTCGCGTTGCGGCACCTCGGCGACCTTGCCGAACATTTCGCTGGAGGATGCCTGATAGAACCGGGGTTTCACGCCCGTTTCGCGAATCGCTTCGAGGATGCGGATCGCCCCGACCGCTGTGATGTCGGCGGTGTATTCCGGGATGTCGAAACTGACGCGGACATGAGTCTGCGCGCCAAGATGATAAATCTCGTCGGGCTTCAACTCGTAGAGCAGTTTGACGAGGTTCACCGAGTCGCTCAAATCGCCGTAGTGCAGGAAAAAACGGACGCCCTGCACATGCGGGTCCTGATAGATGGGATCGAGGCGTTCCGTGTTGAACGTGCTCGCCCGGCGGATGATGCCGTGGACCTCGTAGCCTTTTTGCAGCAATAGCTCCGCCAAGTACGAGCCGTCCTGGCCCGTGATGCCGGTGATCAATGCTCGTTTCATCTTCTGAACGCCTCTTGTAACAAGTGCATGGCGACAATGCTAACACACCGCACGTTCCGGCGAAAGGTTCGGCCTCCACCGGTGAACATCCGAAACGCCCATTCCATCCCGATCCGCCGCACCCACGCCGGCGCCCACGGACGCGCTCCCGAATGAAAATCAAACGCCGCCCCCACCGGCAACAGCACCGGCACATCGAGTTTGCCGCAGTGTTGCGCCGCCCAGAGTTCCTGGCGCGGACTGCCCAGCGCGATCCACATCAGGTCCGCGCCGCGCACCCGCCGCGCCACATCGGCCTCTTCCTCCGGCGTCAGGTCGCGGAACGGCGGACAAAACGTTCCCGCCACTTTCAAGCCCGGATACCGGCGCTCCAGTTCCGCCGCGAGCCGGTCCGCCACGCCGGGCGCGCCGCCGTAAAAGAAATGACGCCAGCCCCGGCTGACGCCGTGCTCGCATGCCCACAACAGAAAACTTGGTCCCGGCACACGCTCCGGCAAGCGATGCCCGCGCAACCGCGCCAGCATCATCAACGCGATGCCGTCAGGAAATGTCGCGGTCGAACCATTCACCGCCTGCGCCACCGATGGATCGCGCAAGACATTCGAGAGCAGACTCGCTTCACAAAAACAAAAGTAATGACGTCCGCCGTCCCGCACTGCCGACTCCAGTCGCTCCAGCGCTTCCTGCCGGGTCGCGGCAGTGACTCGAACAACGCCAAGATCAACAGCGTTCATACAATTCCATCAACCTGGCATACACCACGTCCGGATGATACTCGCGCAACGCCTTGGCCCGGCCCGATACTCCAGCACTCCAAGACTCCTGAATTCGTGCCGCCAATTCCTCCGCGTTACCCGGCTCGTAAAACAATCCCTCCACGATTTCCGGCAGTCCGCCGACGCGGGCGCAGACAATCGGAATCCCTTGCGCCATTGCTTCCAGCAGCGTGACGGGAAAATTCTCATAACAGCGCGTGGCGAACACCAGCACGCGCATCCGCCGGTAGAAGTCGCGCAACACGTCCTGTTCGAGGTGTCCGACGAATTCGACGTTGGGCGTCGTGTTCCGGATTTGTTCCGGCATCCGCCAGTACGACCCGGCGATCTTGAATGGAATCTCCGGCAACCGGCGCGCCGCTTCGAGCAGCGCCGGCACGTCCTTCTCCGGACTGATGCGCCCGACGTAGCCAACGAAGTCGCCGCCGTCGTGCGGCGGCGCGTCGAGCCACGCGGACGGAATGGCGTTCGGAATCACGGCCATCTTCTCCAACGGGAACCCTTCGCGGACGAACAGGTCGCGCTGAAACGCCGTGAGGCAAATGAACCGGCGGACGTTGTCGAGCAGCCCGCTGCGCCGGGCGAACGCGGTGCGCAGGGCGTAGCCGAGGCTCTTCGGGAAATTGTGTTCGCAGTTGTGGAGCACACACCGGTGCTCGTGGCCACCGAGGCAGTCGTGCAAATACTGGCCGTAGCCGATGCCGATGGACGTTTTCGAGCTGAGACGGTATTCCAAGTCAATATTCGTGATGTTGTCGCGGGAACGCAGCCGGGCGCCAATCTGTGTGTTCGGTCCCTCGACGTCCTGAAAACGATGCGCCAACCCGATGGTCAAACGGTTCAGTTCAAAGTGGCTGTTGAACTTCACAAACTGGTTGTCCGCGTCCTGGCTGGTCAGCCGCAGGAACCGCTCGAAGGACGCCGTATAGTCCAGCGCGAGAAAATTGCGTTCACTTTGCCCATAGACCAACTGCAAGCCGGGACTGGTGACGAACGAGAAATCAGCCTGCCGGTTGTCGCGTTTCAGGAAGACATTGTCATCGTACGAACTGATGAAGTCCAAGTGCGGATGCAGGTCCACCGGCCCGACATGCAGCTTGGCCCGGTCGAATTCATCCTGCGCCCGCCCGGTCAGCGACGACAACAACAGCAAGCAACCAAACACCGCCGTCGTCAAGCCGGCGGATTTCCAAGTCCTCCTGTATGTGATGAGATTCATATCTTCTCCAAGTATCGCCAAACCGCGCGAAGATATACGGTTTTACGGAAAGACTGTCTATACGGTTTTACGGAAAGACTGTCAAATCTTACTTATAACCCGTTGAATAACCCCGCCTCAAGGCGTATAAAGGCGCGGAATCACCATGACTCCCGCGATGACAAACAACGGTAACAGCCAGACATTTCGGTTTGTTCAATGAACCTCCTCCACTGTGCTTCCGCTGGCATGCTGGTCTTCACGACCGCCGCCCTCGCCGGGCCGTCCCACTTCGCCATCAAGGTCGTGGACGACCAGACCGGACGCGGCGTCCCGCTGGCTGAACTCAAGACGGTCAATCAGTTGTTGTTTGTCACCGACAGCAACGGCCTCATCGCTTTCGAAGAACCGGGCTTGATGAACCAGGAGGTGTTCTTCCACGTCCGCAGCCACGGCTACCAGCACCCGAAGGACGGTTTCGGCAACACCGGCGCGCGGCTCCGCGTCAAGCCGGGCGGCAGCGCCGAGATCAAGCTCAAGCGCCTCAACATCGGCGAGCGCCTCTACCGCGTCACCGGCGAAGGCATTTACCGCGATACCGTCCTGCTCGGCTTGAAACCGCCCTTGCGCGAGCCGCTTCTCAACGGGCAGGTGCTCGGTCAGGATTCCGTGCAAGTCGCCCCGTATCGCGGCAAGCTGTGCTGGTTCTGGGGCGACACCAACCGCCCAAAGTATCCCCTCGGCCAGTTCCAAACTTCCGGCGCGACCTCCGAATTGCCGGGACTGGATCCGGGCGTCGGCGTGGACCTGACATATTTCGTGGACGCAGACGGTTTCAGCAAGAGAATGGTTCCGCTCAAAGAGCCGGGGATGGTCTGGATTGACGGCTTGCTGACGGCGCCTGACGAATCGGGACGGGAACGGCTCGTGGCGCATTATGCGCGCATGAAAAACCTCGGCACAATGCTCGAACACGGCCTCATCATCTTCAACGATGAGACCCGGCAATTCGACCGGTTCGTCCAGTTCGACCTGACAGACAAACGCCGTTGTCCGCGCGGCCACGCGGTCCGGGTCAACGGCCATTTCTATTTTGCCGCGCCGTTTGCCACAGTGCGCGTCAAGGCCGCGCTTGCCGACCTCAAGGATCAGGCACGCTACGAGGAATTGCCCGCGCCCGCGCCGCCGAAGGATGTTGACACCAAGAAGACAGTCAAGCTCCACAACGGCTCGATCAACTGGAACGCCTACCGGAAGAAATGGATTCTCATCGCCGTCCAACAGGGTGGCGCGCCGTCGTTCCTTGGCGAAGTCTGGTACTCCGAAGCGAACGATGTCACCGGCCCGTGGCCGTGGGCAAAGAAGATTGTCACCCATGACCGCTACAGTTTCTACAACCCGGCGCATCACGCCTTTTTCGATCAAGACGGCGGCCGCATCATTTACTTCGAGGGCACCTATGCCGAGACATTCTCTGGAAACCCCGTGCCGACGCCCCGCTACGACTACAACCAGATCATGTACCGCCTCGATCTTTCAGATGTCCGCCTGCGTTTCCCGCAGCCATAGAGACGTGAAGATTTCCGTGCGATATGGTTGCCACCGGCAACGATGTTGTGTATATCGAAGGCCACAATTCTTTAGGAGAACCACACCATGAGCACTGAACAAGTCAAAGCCAGCCGTTTTTTTGCGCACGGCCACTATCGCTGGATCATCTGCACGCTGTTGTTTTTCGCGACGACCATCAATTACATGGATCGCCAGGTCATCGGCATCCTCGCGCCGTTGCTCGGCAAGGAGATCGGTTGGAATGAACAGCAGTACGCCAACATCGTCTTCAGTTTCCAGTTCGCCTACGCCATTGGCATGTTGCTGTCGGGGCCGCTCATTGACAAGCTCGGCACGCGGTATGGTTATGCGCTCATGTTGTTCGTCTGGAGTCTGGCGGGCGCGTGGCACGGCATGATGCGGTCGGTCATGGGATTCATCGCCGCGCGGTTCGCGCTCGGCCTCGGCGAAGCCGGCAATTTCCCCGCCGCCATCAAGACCGTCGCCGAATGGTTCCCCCGCAAGGAACGCGCCTTTGCCACCGGACTGCTCAACGCGGGCACCAACGTCGGCGCCATCATCACCCCGCTGATCGTTCCGTGGATCACGCTGCACCTCGGCTGGGAATGGGCGTTCTATCTCATCGGGTTTGTCGGCTTGATCTGGCTGGCGTTCTGGATGCCGATGTACCACCGCCCGCAGGAACACCCCAAACTCACCAAGGTCGAACTTGACCACATCATGAGCGACCCCCCCGAAACCAGCACCAAGATTCCGTGGCTGCAACTCCTGCCGCACCGCCAGACCTGGGCGTTTGTCGTCGGCAAGTTCCTGCCCGACGCCGTCTGGTGGTTCTACCTCTACTGGGCGCCCAAGTTCCTCTACAACAACTTCGGCGTGGACCTCAAACACGTCGGCCTGCCGCTTGTCATCATCTATCTTGTGGCCGACGTCGGCAGCGTTGGCGGCGGCTGGATGTCCTCGTACATGATCAAACGCGGCTGGAGCGTCAACGCCGCCCGCAAACTCACCATGCTCCTCTGCGCCCTCTGCATCGTGCCGGTCACCTTCGCCCCCATGGCCACCAACCTCTGGGTCGCCGTCGGACTCATCGGCATCGCCGCCGCCGCCCACCAGGGCTGGTCCGCCAACATCTTCACCTTCGCCTCCGACATGTTCCCCCGTCGCGCCGTCGCCTCCGTCGTCGGCATCGGCGGCTTTGCCGGGGCGGTTGGCGGCATGATCCTCTCCCAAGTCATCGGCCACGTCCTCCAAGCCACGGGCGGCAACTACGTCCCGATCTTCATCATCGCCGCCGGCATCTACCTCAGCGCCATTCTGATCATTCACCTCTTGGCGCCGAAGATGAAACCTGCCGACCTCGGCGAACACACCGCTCCTGTCAGCTAAACATCGCAAACAAGATCGTATTCATGACGGCCACTACACCGTGCAGCGGTGTAGTGGCCGCTGTCCCAGCGGCTGTGTCATTGGGAATTGCATCCGTCTTGTCTTTCGCTACACTGACGGCCGGTTATGAAACACATATTGTTCCTACTGTTGTCTGCATTCACCTCCGCGCTCGCTGCGAACCGCCCCAACATCCTGTTCATCTATTCCGATGACCAATCGTATCGGACGGTGAGTTGCTATGAAGGAGCGCATCCGTGGCTGAAGACGCCGAACATTGACCGCCTCGCGCAACGCGGTGTCCGTTTCACGCATTCCTACATCGGCACGTGGTGCATGCCGTCGCGCGCCACGATGTTGACGGGCCTGCATCCGTACGGCGTCCAGACGATGCGAATGGAAGGCAACTATCCCGGCAGCGCCTACGATCCAGCGCGCTGCCGGTTCTGGCCGGCGGTGTTCCGCCAGAACGGCTACTACACCGGTCAAATCGGCAAATGGCACACCGGCACCGACACCGGCTTCGGGCGCGACTGGGATTATCAAGCGGTCTGGAATCGTCCCGGCTTCCCCGACAACGCCGGCAGTTACTACGACAACCAGATGATCAGTTTCAACGGCGCCGCAGCCAAGCTGGTGAAAGGTTATTCGACTGACAACTACACTCAATGGGCCATCGAGTTCATTCGCGGCCAACATCGCGCCCCGGACAAACCGTGGTATCTCTGGCTCTGTTACGGCGCCGTGCACGGCCCGTACACGCCCGCCGAGCGCCACAAACAGGATTACCCCGGCGCCAAAGTCCCCACGCCCGCCGACATCTATCCACCGCGCCCCGGCAAACCGGATTGGATGCAAAAGATCGAGACGTGGGTTCCCGGTAAATCCGGCGAGCCGGTCCTCAAGGGCGGCAAGAAGAAATCCGTCGAGACCCAAAAGACACTCAGCGATTGGGTCCGCCAATACAACCAAACCGTGCGCGCTCTCGATGAAGGCATCGGCCAGGTACTCGCCGCACTCGAAGAAACCGGCCAGTTGAAGAACACGCTCGTTGTTTATACCGCCGACCAAGGATTCGCATGGGGCTACCACGGGTTCCGTCACAAACTCGCGCCGTATGATGAGAACATGCGCGCTCCGTTGATCATCAGCATGCCCGGCACGTTACCCGAAGGGAAAGTCTGCCGCTCGCCCGTGGGCGGCGCTGATCTCGTACCGACGTTTTTCCGTTTCGCAAACCTGGAACTGCCGTGGCCGATGCACGGTCACGACCTGACACCGTTGCTGAAAAAACCTTCCGCGAAGTGGCCGCACCCGACGCTGCTCATCAATACCAGCGATCAGTACGGCGCCGATACCGACCGCATCCCGACCGGTAAAAAGGCTTTCCACGGCGATGTTCCCTGGTGGGTGTTCCTCGTGCGTGGCAACCACAAATACATCCGCTCGCTCATCGAGGGCGAACCGGAAGAACTCTACGACCTCAAGTCCGACCCCGATGAACTGCAGAATCTCGCGCCCGATCCGAAATTCGCCGACACGCTCAAACAATTCCGCGCCGCCACGATTGCCGAACTGAAACGCACCAACGCCGGCATGGCAGACCATCTGCCGCCCGTCCGAACCAAACCATGAAAACCAAATTCCATCTCCTGATGCTTGCTGTGGCGGTCAGCCTCAGCGCAGTGGCTGCTGAGAAGCCACGCAATATCGTCTTCATCCTCAGCGACGATCATCGCTGGGACTGGCTCGGCTTCATGCCGGAAGCGCCGAAATTCCTGGAGACGCCGAACCTCGACCGGATCGCGAAGGAGGGCGCACACCTGCGGAACGCGTTCGTGAGCACGTCGCTCTGCTCGCCCAGCCGCGCCTCAATCCTGACCGGCCAGTACATGCACCACCACCGCGTCGTTGACAACCAGCGTCCCGAACCGCCGGACATTCGTTTCTTCCCGGAGTATCTGCGCGCGGCAGGTTATCAGACGGCGTTCTTCGGCAAATGGCACATGGGCCACGACAGCGATGAGCCGCGCAAAGGCTTCGACCACTGGGCGGGTTTTCGCGGTCAGGGCGACTACTTTGACCAGCTCGTGAACATCAACGGCCAACGCCAGCAGTTCAAAGGCTACAACACCGACATCATGACCGATCTCGCGCTGGAGTGGCTGCGCCAGCCGCGGACCAAACCGTTCTTCGTCTATCTCTCGTTCAAGGCGCCGCATTACCCCTTCGATCCGGCGCCGCGCCACCGGGGCCGGTACGACAAAGCGCCGGTGCGTTATCCGCCCACAATGGCCAACACCGAGGAGAATTACGCAACACAGCCGCGTTGGGTCCGCGAACGCCGCTACGGCATCCACGGCGTGGACCACATGGAGACGGGACGGTTCGACAACGATCCCGTGCCGTCGTTCGAGGACTTGTTCCGCCGCTACAGCGAGGCGGTCCACACGATTGATGAGAACGTCGGCCGGGTGCTGAAACATCTCGACGACGCCGGGCTGCGCGACTCGACGCTGGTGGTCTATATGGGCGACAACGGTTTCGCGCTCGGCGAGCACGGTTTTTACGACAAACGCGACGCATTCGAGACGAGCATCCGCGTGCCGTTGCTGGCCCGCGCGCCAGGACGCATCAAGCCGGGCATCGCCTTGAAACAGATGGTGCAGAACATTGACATCGGGCCGACGTTGCTCGAAGCCGCCGGCGTCAAGCAGCCCGCGAATACCCCGCGAATGGACGGACGATCCTTCTGGCCGTTGTTGCAGGGCCGCAACGTGCCGTGGCGCGACCACATCCTGTACGAGTATCAGTGGGAGTGGAACTTCCCCGCGACGCCGACGTTGTTCGCCATCCGGACCGACCGCTGGAAATACATTTACTATCATGGCCTCTGGGACAAGGACAGTTTCCACGATCTCCAGACCGACCCGCACGAGCGGCACAATCTCATTGATGTGCCGTCGTACAAGGAGCAGATCGCGAAGCTGAAGAAGCAACTCTTCGACGAGTTGGAAAAATCCGGCGCGCTCCAGATGCCGGTGCAGCGCCCCGAAGGCGAACCCTTGCACGACCGCAAACGGCCGCGTTGACTCCCGTCGGCAACAACATGCCTGGACCTGCATGAACTTTCCCACCATTGCCAAAAGAGTGATATAGGTATTTCACTCTTTTGGCTCAACTCCGGAGGAACCACAATGCGAACCACAGCCATCGCCGAAGAAATACTGATGATGTTGTTGTGGGCGGGCGACAAGCTGTCGCGGCCCACGTTGGCCAATCTGACCGAGCCCTTTGAGGCCTGGGAACAGCGCAACTCCCTGCCGCGGCAGATTCACCGGATGGAACAACGCCAACTGCTCGCCCGCGAGCGGCGCGGCGACCACTGGGTGTGCCGGTTGACGGACATGGGACGGCTGGCGGCGTTGGGCGGACGCAATGCGCCGGCGCGCTGGGCGCGGCGTTGGGACGGGCGCTGGCGGCAACTGTTGTTCGATCTGCCGGTGGGCAACAAGGTCGCCCGTCTCCGTTTGTGGCGGTGGCTGCGGGACAATGGTTTTGGCTATTTGCAGCAGAGCGTGTGGATTCATCCCGATCCCGTGGCGGAGGTGACGGAGGCGTTGCGCGGGTTTCGTGACGATGTCGAGTCCCTTGTGCTCATGGAGGCGACCTGCTGTGCCGGATATTCCAATGACGCCGTGGTCAACGGCGCGTGGGACTTCACGGAGATCAACAATCGCTACGCGGCGCACCTTGCCGTCGTCAGCCTTTCGGCGCGGGCGGAGCAACAACTGACGGCATCGCCACAATCCTTGGGAGACTGGTTGCGGCGCGAACGCGTGGCGTGGCGGCACGCGCTGGAGATGGACCCGTTGTTGCCGCGCGAATTGTGTCCGAAGAGCTACGCGGGCGAACGCGCTTGGAAAACCCGCCTTCAAATCTTTCAATCGCTCGCCCGCCGCTTCGCATGACCCTCTTTCCGTTATTGCCAAAAGCGTGAAATACCTATTTCACGCTTTTGGCAGTACGGCGAAACTGCAATGATGGCTCGCCAAACGAAAACGTCTTTTGTAGGATGATTCGCAATGTGAAAGGAACCAGCATGAATCGCCGCCAGTTTCTCAAGACGTCGGCCATCGCGGGCGCGGCCTTGGCTGCGTGGCCGGTCCTCCGCGCAGCAACGCCCGCGAAAAAATACCGCACCGCCCTGGTCGGCTGCGGCTGGTGGGGCAACAACATCCTCAGCGAAGCGATGGCCAGCGGCTCGTGCCCGGTCACCGCGCTCTGCGACGTTGACCAGCGCCACCTCGACCGCACTGCCGAGCGCGTCAAACAACTCACCGGCGCGCAGCCGAAATGTTATCGCGACTACCGCGAACTGCTCGGCAAGGAGAAACCCGACATCGTCATCGTCGGCACGCCGGATCATTGGCACGCGCTGCCGACCATCGCCGCCGTGAAAGCGGGCGCACACGTCTATGTCGAGAAACCGATCAGCCACACCGTCGCCGAGGGCCGCGCGATGGTGAACGCCGCGCGCGCTGCGGGGCGCGTCGTGCAAGTCGGCACGCACCGTCGCATCTCGCCGCACAACGTCAGCGGCCGCGAGTTCCTCCGTTCCGGCAAAGCCGGCAAAATCGGCATGGTGCGTTGTTTCGTCAACTACGGCGGCGGGCCGGAAACGCCGCAGAAGAACGCCGAGCCGCCGAAAGAATTGGATTGGGATTTCTGGTGCGGGCCGGCGCCGTTGCGCCCGTTCAACCCGCGCATTCACCCGAAAGGTTTCCGCGGCTTCCTCGACTACGCCAACGGCACGCTTGGCGATTGGGGCATTCACTGGCTCGACCAAGTCCTCTGGGTCACCGGCGAGAAATGGCCGCGCAAAATCTTCTCGCACGGCGGTCGCCCGATCAAAGGACCAGCCGTGTCCACGAAAGAGGAACAGACCAGCGACGCGCCGGATCATCAGGTCGCGACGTGGGAGTTCGAGTCGTTCACGATGCAATGGGAACACCGCCAGTTCGCCGGCAACAACACCGACAAAGGCGAAAACGTCGGCTGCTATTTCTACGGCACGAAAGGCACGTTCCACATGGGCTGGCAGCAAGGCTGGACGTTTTATCCGGCCGGCAAGAAGGAAGAAGTTGTCCACGAAGACCCGAAGCTGGGACAACCCGACAGCCAGAACATCAAGGAACTTTGGGTTGATTTCCTCGACGCCATCGCGACGAACCGCAAACCCGTCAGCGACATCGAGGAAGTCCAGCGTTCGACCAATTGCGCCCTGCTCGGCATGCTCTCCTACAAACTGGGTCGCAGCATTGTCTGGGACGGCACGAAAGAAACCATCGTCGGCGACGCCGACGCCAACAAACTGCTCCGCCGCGACTATCGCGGCCCTTGGAAATACCCCGCATGAAAACCATCGCACTGCTCATCGCACTCGCTACCATCGCCCACGCCGACGAATCGCTCTTCGACGGCAAATCCTTCAAGGGCTGGCGTCCCTACAACAAACCTGCTGGTACACCCATCGGTGACGGTTGGAAGGTCGAGGACGGCATGATCAAGAAACTCGCCGGCGTCCGCGGCGGCGACATCATCACCGAGAAAACCTACGACAACTTTGATCTGACGTGGGAATGGCGGCTCGCTCCGAACGGCAACAACGGCGTGAAATATTTCGTCACCGAAAAACGCCCGCAAGCGCCCGGCCACGAATACCAGATGCTCGACGACAACTCCGTGAAATGGGGAAAGATTCCCGACAAATCCAAGACAGCATCCTTTTACGAGGTGCTGGCCCCTGCCGCCGACAAACCGTTGAATCCCCCCGGCCAGTGGAACACCTCGCGTATTGTCGTCAACGGCAAGCGCGTTGAGCACTGGCTGAACGGGAAGAAAGTCCTCGAATACGAACTCGGCAGCGAAGCCGTGAAGAACGGGATCGCGAACAGCAAGTTCAAGAAATACCCGGACTTCGGCGAGAAGATTCGCGGCCACATCATGCTCACCGACCACCAGGACGAAGCCTGCTTCCGCAAGATCAAGATTCGGGAACTGCCATGAACCGACGCACGTTTCTCGGCAGCGTATTGACCGGCGCTGCGCTCGGTCGTATGCCGGCGCAGGCAGCTTTTCAGGAACCCGTTCGCGACCTGCCGGTGCGGCCCGGCGCGGACATGGTCGTCTGCGGCGCCGGCCCGGCGGGCGTGGCGGCGGCGATCAGCGCGGCGCGCGCGGGCGCGAAGACGCTGTTGCTCGAACTGCACGGCTGTCTCGGCGGCATCTGGACGGCGGGGATGTTGAGTTGGATTCTCGATCACGATAACAAGACCGGGTTGATGACGGAAATCTTCGAGCGGCTCACCCGTCACGGCGGGCGCTCCGCCGTCAGCAAGAACGGGTACGACCCCGAAGTGATGAAGTTCGCGCTGGAGGAACTCTGCGCCGAGGCGGGCGTCGAGATTCAACTGCACACGCGCGTTTGCGCCGCAACGCGCGCCGGCAAGCGCCTCACGCACATCATCACCGAATCGAAATCCGGCCGCGAAGCCGTGCCCGGCAAACTTTTCATTGATTGCACCGGCGACGGCGACCTCGGCGCGGCGGCCGGTTGCGGCTTTGACCTCGGCCACCCGGAAACAGGGAAAACACAACCGATGTCGTTGATGGCGCTCGTGACTGGCATCGCGCCGGCGGAAGTGTCCGCGTTCTACGGCGACGACAAGACGATGCCCGCCGCCGATTGGTCAACCCCGAAGGACCGGCTGCGCGCCGCGATGGAAAAAGGCGGGCACTCGCCGTCGTACGCGAAGCCGACGATGTTCCGGTTGCGCGACGACCTGTTCGCGTTGATGGCCAACCACGAATACAACGTGCTCGGCACCGATGCGCGCGACCTGACTGCCGCGACGTTGCGCGCGCGCAAGGAATTGCACCTGCTCATCAACGGCCTGCGCTCGCTCGGCGCGCCGTGGAAAAATCTTCGCATCGTCGCCACCGGCGCGCAAATCGGCGTGCGCGAAGGCCGGCGCATTCATGGCCGCTACATGGTGACTGCCGACGACTTGCGCGAGGGACGCAAGCACGAGGATGCCGTTTGCCGGGTGACGTTCCCGATTGATGTTCACTCGACCGACCCGAAGACGGAGAAGGGAATTGCCAGGGCCGCGTTCCGGGCGAAGCCGTACGACATTCCGTTGCGCGCGCTGATCGCGAAGGACGTGGACGGCCTGTTGATGGCGGGGCGTTGCATCAGCGGCGATTTCATCGCGCACTCCAGCTACCGCGTCACCGGCAATTCCGTCGCGATGGGCGAAGCGGCCGGCAACGTCGCGGCGGAAGCGGCCAAGACCGGCCGAGCGTTGTGAACGCGCCGCGGGGTTCTCGGCGGCTTGGTCGGGTGCAGCAGGCGTGACGAGGAACCCATGACGAACCATTTGGCGGAGGTCTGTGAGTTCGACGGCGTGGCGCTGGCGGACGCCCCGCCGATGTCACCCTATCTGAAGGCGCTTGTGCGCAATGGTCCGGGCGTTTTTCTCGACAACGCGCACGTGACCGTGAGGTTGCTGGCTGTGGATGGGGCGCCGGTTCCGTTGGTGATTGGCGAGCCGGGGCCGCCGAATGCCGACGTGTGTTCTCCCTGTTCCCATTATGCGTTGTACACCATCGAGGAATTCCGCAAACGCCATCCCGTTATCCCCTCCTGGAGCGCACGGCTGCTGGCTGCGGGCGCCCGTGCGCTGTTTCGTTGGTGCGCCGTTGATCGGGTTGTTTGCGTCAACAACTGGCTGTTCGCAACCAACCCGCACCAGCCGTTCTCGCGCGAACAAATCGAGGGGATACAACGCCACCTGGTCGCGCGCTATCCGCGGCACGCCATCGTGTTCCGAACGGTCACCCCGCGCCTGCACGCCGAACACAGCGACCGGCTCCGCGCCTGCGGATTCGTTCCCGTCAAGGCCCGCAAAGTCTATCTGCTCGACCTCCGAGGCCCGCGGCCCCAGAAGCGGGGACTGCGAGAGGATCTGCGGTTGCTGAAAACCGGACCGTATGAAATCGTCGGCAACGACCAACTTCAGCCATCGGACATGCCCCGGCTGGAGACGCTTTACCGCGGCCTGTATCTGGAGAAACACAGCTACCTGAACCCGCAATTCAGCCGTCATTTCTTCGAGTTCATGTGGCGCCACGACCTGCTTGTTTTCCGGGCGCTGCGCGGAGACGGCCGGATTGACGGCTTTATCTGTTTCTTCATCCGCGACAACCTGATGATTGGCGTCGCGATTGGGTATGACCTGACGTTGCCGCGCGAACTGGGCTTGTATCGCCGGGTGATGGCCTTGTTGGTGGAGGAAGCGCAACGGCGAAGAGTGTGGTTGCACCTGAGCGCCGGGGCCGGGCGGTTCAAGGAACTGCGCGGCGCAGTTCCCTGCCCCGAATACGACGCGGTGTACCTGCGGCACCTGTCGCCGCGCCAGCGGACGGCATGGCGGCTCTTTCAGCTTCAGGGAAGACTCTGGTAGCATTCCGCCGTGCCGGCTTGTCGCGGCCTCGTCGGTGCGGTATAGAAAGCGATGCTATGAAACGAATGTTGCTGCTGTTGCTGACGATGTCGGCGAGTGTTGTTGCCGCTGATAAACCCAACATTGTCTATATCCTGTGCGACGATCTCGGTTACGGCGACTTGCGGTGCCTGAACCCGCAACGCGGCAAAATCGCAACGCCCCACGCCGACCGGCTGGCTGCCGAGGGGATGATTTTTACCGACGCCCATTCCAGTTCGTCGGTCTGCACGCCAACCCGCTACGGCATTCTCACGGGCCGGTACAACTGGCGGACGCGGCTCCAAGCGAGCGTGCTGGGCGGATTCAGCCTGCCGCTGATTGCCGCCGACCGGCTCACCGTGCCGACGTTTCTCAAGCAACACGGCTACGCCACCGCTTGCATCGGCAAATGGCACCTCGGCATGACCATGCCGGCAAAGCCGGGCGTGTCGTACCAGGACAAGATTGAAGACTCCAGCGCCGAGCAGTTCGACGTGAACGGTCGCATCGCCGACGGGCCGACCGCGCGCGGGTTCGATTATTATTTCGGGATCAGCGCGTCGCTGGACATGACGCCGTTCGCCTACATTGAAAACGACCGTTTCACGCAGCCGCCCACGGCGATCAAGAAATGGGTGCGGGAAGGCCCTGCCGCGCCGGATTTTGAGGCGGTGGACGTGTTGCCGACGTTCACGCGCAAGGCGGTCGAGTACATCGGCAACGCCCAACAACCGTTCTTCCTCTATCTGCCGCTCGCCTCGCCGCACACGCCCATCGTGCCGAGCAAGCCCTGGCAGGGCAAGAGCGGCCTCAGCGACTACGCGGATTTCGTGATGGAAACCGACGCGACACTGGGCGAAGTGATGAAGGCGTTGGAGAAAAAAGGCGTTGCCAACAACACGCTGTTGATCTTTACCAGCGACAACGGCTGCTCACCGGCGGCCAACACGAAGTTCCTCGAAGAGCAAGGCCATTTCGCCAGCGCGCACTATCGCGGTTACAAGGCCGACATCTTCGACGGCGGCCACCGCGTCCCGTTCATCGTCCGCTGGCCCGCGAAAGTCAAAGCCGGCACGGGAAGCGACCAACTCGTTTGCCTCACCGACCTGATGGCGACCTGCGCCGGCATTGTTGGCGCAAAACTTCCCGACAACGCCGGCGAAGACAGCGTGAGTTTCCTGCCGGCGCTGCGTGGCAAGACGTGGCCGCGCGCGGTCGTTCACCACTCGATCAACGGCTCGTTTGCGATCCGCGAAGGCAACTGGAAACTCGAACTCTGCGCCGACTCCGGCGGCTGGAGCGCGCCGCGTCCCGGCAGCAAGGAAGCGCACGAGTTGCCGCCCACCCAGCTTTATGACATGGCCAATGACCCCGGCGAACGCGCCAACGTGTGGAAGGAACAACCGGACATCGTCGCGCGCCTCACGAAACTGCTGGAGAAATACGTCGCCGACGGGCGCAGCACGCCGGGCCAGCCGCAATCCAACGATGCCGAAGTGGAACTGCGCAAGAAACCGCCGGCGAAGGCCCGGCGAAAATAATCAACGGGCGCCCTTTTGCTGGAGCAGCGGAATGATCTCGATCTGTTTCGCCTCCAGCGCCGCGCGTAACGGCGTCAGGCTTTTTGCGCCGCGCGCGTTCACATTGGCGCCCTTGGCCAGCAGCAGTTCGACAAACGCCTTGTGCCCGCCCAGCACGGCCAGGTGCAGCGGCGTCTGGCCGGTGCTGTCGGGGCTGTTGATGTCGGCGCCGCGCGCGAGCAACAGTTCGCCGATGGCGCAATTGCCGTTTCGGGCGGCGACGTGCAACGGAGTCGGGCGGCGTTTGTCCTGGTAGCGGAGCAGCGTCGGATTGCGCCGCAACAACGCAACGAGCGGCGCAACTTCGCCGCGCTCGACGGCCCAGTACAGCACCGTGACATCCGACTCCGGTCCAAGGTGCGGCAACAGCAGTTGGCCGTTCTCCGCCGTGGCAAAATCCAGGGGAATCTGGCCTTGGAGATTCCTGGCGGTCGGGTTGGCCTTCTGGGAGAGGAGGAACCGGATGACGTCGCCGTTCCCACCGGCGACAGCGGCATGCAGCGGCGTGTTGCCGGCGGTGTCCTTGCTGTTGATGTCGGCTCCCTTGGCCAGAAGCAGCCCGACCGTGCCCAAATGCCCGGAGCGGACCGCGTCCTGCAACGCCGTGACGCCTTGAAGATTGCCGTGCTTGACGCGCGCCCCTTTTTTCAGCAGCAGTTCACAGATGGCAGTGTTCCCGGCGTTGGCCGCCAGGTGCAGCGGAGTGCCCTTGTTGTCGTCCGTCATGTCCACAAGCTGCGGATGCGCGTCCAGCAACGCGACGAGAGCGGTCATGTTGTCGTGCTCTGCGGCCCAGTGCAACGGCGTCCGCCCCCCCGCCGAGCGGGCCTTGGGATCGGCCCCGCTGTTCAACCACAACGCGATCATCTCGGCGCTGCCGCGCGCGGCGGCCCAGTGCAACGGCGTGACATCGTTCGGGCCGGTTGCCTTCACCACCGCATTGTTGGAGCGGATCAAACTGGCGGCGCGTTGCGTGTCGCCGAGCGCCACCGCGCTGAAGGGATCCACGGTCGCGCCCGCTTTCATCAGCAACTTGGCCGTCTCGGCCAGGTTGTTCCAGGCGGCCTGCTGCAACGGCGTGTTGCCCGACGAACCGGTCAACGCGAGACTGGCGCCCCGCTCCAGGAGCAGGGGCGTGACCGGATGGTCGTCGCCGTACAACGTCATGAACAACGCGCTGTCGCCGGCGTTGTTGACGGCGTTCACCTCGGCCCAGCCATCGAGCAACACCTCGGCGATTTCCACAAGCCAGGCCGCCGCCGCAAGGTGCAACGGCGTGTTGCCGTCGGCGTCGCGCGCGCGCGCCACGACGGCGCTCTGTTTCAACAGCGCCTGCACTTGCTCCAGGTTGTTGCTGCGCACGGCATCGTGGATCGGGTCGGCCCAGGCCGCCGCGCAGGCAAAACCGAAAATCAACATGACAGCAACGCTTTTCACGGGCGACACCATACCAACTCAGAATGCGCAAGGCAACGAAATCGCTTGTCGCAGCCGCCGCAGATAGTCCCGGCGCGGAATCTCCTCGGCGCCAAACTGCGCCAGGTGCGGCGTCTGCCATTGCGTGTCCAGCAACACAAACCCGCGGTCCCGCAGCCGCTCCACCAACATCACCAACGCCACTTTCGACGCGTCCGTTTCCCGGTGAAACATGCTCTCCCCGAAAAACGCGCCGCCGATGTGCACGCCGTACAGTCCGCCGACGAGCTTGTTTTCAAGCCGGGTCTCGACGCTGTGCGCGAAACCGATCCGATGAAGATGACAGTAGCTCTCGATGATTTCGTCGGAAATCCAAGTCCCGTCCGGCCGGTGGGCGCACTCGCGAATGACGGACTCGAAGCCCTGGTCGAACGTGACGGCGAAACGGTTCTTCTTCAGCGCGCGCCGCAGGCCGTGCGGAATGTGAAAACGATCATCGAGCGGAATCACCGCGCGCGGGTCCGGCGAGAACCAGCCAATCGCGGGTTGTTGGTTGACCGCCATCGGGAAAATTCCCCGGCAATAGGCTTCCAACAGGAGTTCGGGCGTCAGCATGATTTGATTCTAGCACAGCTTTCGCCTAGGATGCGCCCCCATTGTGACAGACCGACAAAAAGGAATTCTCGCTCTCTGCGTGGTGCTCGTGGCGTGGAGCCTGTCGAGCGTGTTTGTGAAGTACCTGATCCGCGCCGGGTACAGCCCGCACACGCAGAACTTCTACCGCTACGCCGCCGGCACGCTGGTGATGCTGCCGTTCCTCCTTCGTCGTGTCCGTCAGCCGTCGGCCAAGCCCAACGCGCGCGTGCTCCTGTTGCTGCTGGCGGCGACGATTCCGAACTTGGGCCACCAGATTGCCTGGACGGTCTCGCTGAACTGGATCAATCCCGGACTTTCCTCCTTCCTGAACAAATCCAGCGTGCTGTTTGCCGCGCTGCTCGCCTTCACGCTGTACGCCGAGGAACGCTGGCTGTTGCGCTCCAAACGTTTCCTGGCCGGCTTGGCGCTGACGCTTTTCGGCACGGTCGGTCTGTCGTTGTTGCGCGGCGACATTGACCGGATGGAAGCCAATCTCGGCGTGCTGCTCGCGCTCTTGGCCGGGATGTCATGGGCCGTCTATACCGTCATCGTCAAACGACCCACCCACGAAGTCGGCTCGACTATTTCCTTCAGCATTGTCGGCGTCTATACGACCGTCGCGTTGCTGCCCATCGCCTTCTGCTGGGGCGATCCCGGACACTGGAACCGCGTGTCGTGGCAGACCAACGCCATCATGATTTTCTCCGGCATCCTCTGCATCGGCGCCGGCCACACGTTCTACTACTACGCCATGCAGCGGCTGACCGTGTCGGTGTGCGCCACCGTGTTGTTGACGACGCCGATGGGCACGCTCTTGATCTCCCGCTGGTTGTTTGGCGAAACCATGACCGCCGGCCAAATCCTGTCCGGCCTCATCCTGATCGCCGGCGGGATGCTCACCCTGCTGGCCAAGGAGAAAACCGTCTCCCCCGTCCTCGCGCAAGCCACCGAAGCCGCCGACGTCTGATCCCCACCGTCACACGCGGGAACAACACATCGTCACTTCGCTTCGCTGCGTGAGCGCCATCAGGCGCTGCCGTTTTGCCAAAAGCGTGAAATACCTATTTCACTCTTTTGGCTCACTGACCGGAACATCCTCGAAGGTCACGCGCCGTCAATCTTGCGCTTCCAGCGCGCGATTCCGCAAGCCCAGCGGAGGCTTGACTTGAGGCGCAACGGCGGGTTAGCTCGCGGCTCATGGATTCCACACCGTTCAGTTTTTCAGGAAGCGACGTCTGGGTCTTTGGCGGCGCGGGCTACCTCGGCCAGCCAACGGTTGAACTCCTCGCCAAACTCGGCGCGCGCGTGCTGTGCGCGGATTTGAAGGAACGCGCCGCTGAATTCGTCTCCGCGAAATCCCTGTCGGACTCGGTCACGCCGGCGTCACTCGATGCGCATGATGCGGAGGCGTTGAAGACTTTCGTTTCCGCGCAACTCAAGGAACGCGGCACGCCACACGGCTTGGTCACGATGACGTATGCCGCCACCGCCAAACGTCTCGATGACCTCTCGGAGTCCGATTTCGATGCGGCGAACCACGGCAATCTCACCGCGACCTTCCTGCTCGCGCGCGAGGTGGGCAACGCGATGGCGGCACGCGGCAGCGGCAGCATCGTGTTGTTCTCCAGCATGTACGGCACCGTGTCGCCCGACCCGCAGGTGTACGAGCCGCCGGCAAACCCGAACCCGATCGAGTACGGCACCGGCAAGGCGGGCATCCAGCAGATGGCTCGCTATCTTGCGGTGCACTGGGGCCGCAACGGCGTGCGCGTCAACAGCCTCTCGCCCGGCCCGTTCCCGAATCCGAACGTCCAGCGTGACGATCCCGCATTCGTGCAGCGCCTCACCGCGAAGACGGCGCTGGGCCGCGTCGGCCAATCCGGCGAGATCGCCGGGGCGGTTGCCTTCCTGCTCAGCGACGCCGCCAGCTATGTGACCGGCCACAACCTCGCCGTGGACGGCGGTTGGACCGCATGGTGACGCACCTCGTCGCACTTTTCAGATGCCGTTGTCTTTGCGCCAGTCGAGGATGCGACGGGCCACCTTGGCCACGGGCGCAGTCCAAATGCGGGGATGATTGATTTGCAGATACTGGACCAGTTCGCGGAGGTCGCGCTCGGCCACGCTCAAGCCGCCTTCGTTGACGCCGTGAAACGTCAGGATGCCCCAAGCCCTTTTCGCGACGCAGGCTTCCACCAAGCCGACCATCTGCGATCCCGGCATCCGTTCCGCCGGCCATGACCATGTATAATGCAGGTCCACCGTGGCAGGAGGGTTCGGAAACGGAAATTCGCCTTTGCCCCGGCCGGCGATGTGATGCCGGGCCACCACGGGCACGTAGCTTTGGCGGGTCGGCCCGCAGCCCACATGCTCCAAGTAGCAAGGATAACAGAACGACATCTCCCGCTGCTCCGGCACGAGCTGTTGCAACCGGCGTTTCGCCTCGACGATGTCCTTCTCGATGTCGTCCAGCGTCATGTTCTCCAAGCCGCGCGCCGTTGGTTCGAGTCGGAACGCGCGGGAGCAGGTGTGGCCGATGGTGTGGTTGCCGATTTCGTGGCCGGCTTTTGCGACAGCCCGCCACGGCGCGAGTGTCTCAAGGTAATCGTCGCCGCGCGGGTTGAGGTAGAACGACGCCTGCAAATCCGCGTCGTTGAGCATCGGCACCGCGCGCGCCAGTTGCGACGGCGCGCCGTCGTCGAATGTGAGGGAAACGGCGGCGAGACGTTCACCGGGCCAGCAAGGAGTCAGTTTCGGAATCATGGCAAGGTCTCCGTCTATCGGTTTTGGGGTCGCGGCAGTCCGTCGGTGAATTTTTTGAGATAGCCGGCTTTCTTCACTTCCGGCAGGTGCGGCTGAAGCGTCTCCCACGTGAAGAACGACGCACCGTGCACGCCGTTGCGTTTGGCGATGTTCAGGTAGTCCTCAATCTCCCGCGTCTCGCGGATACTCCCGTGACTGGTCTTGATGCCCATGCAAATCGTGAACTCAACCGGACTGTTCAATTCCTTGAGAACTGCGGCGACATCGCGGAAACGCTCGTCCAACACCTTGAGATAGTTCTCGCCGTATTGCTCGCGATAGGAGTAGCCGGTGAGGTTGAGCATGTCGAGGTAGCCGCGTGCCACCCATGTCTTCCAATCGCGGGTGCCTGTCAATTCTTTCATCCCCCACATATACGCGGCGAGGCGCGGCGTCGGTTTCAGCGACCGCAACGTGCTGCTGATCTCGCCCACCAGTTCCGTGAGACAATCCCGTTTGTATTGTCGGAATGCCTCGTTGTATTTCGTGCTGCCCGGCCGCCACTGGTCGGCGGGATGCGCTGCGTCGAATTTCGCCTGCGACACCGAGTCCATCTGTCGCTCCGAGCCGGGGTAACGGCAATAG
>Ga0194112_10002070_pt1 | contig 28977 bp, 32 predicted proteins | sample TA2MahC400mmetaG_FD_146191 | JGI IMG/M metagenome (GOLD analysis project Ga0194112, IMG submission 146191) | Freshwater microbial communities from Lake Tanganyika, Tanzania - TA2015016 Mahale Deep Cast 400m | ecosystem: Environmental > Aquatic > Freshwater > Lake | place: Tanzania: Lake... | reverse complement strand
AAACCGTGCAGTTCTATCGAGATGTGCTCGGAATGGAGTTCTTGATGGCGTTCTCCGAAGATCGTGTGCCGTCCACCAAGGAACCAGACCCGTACATGCACGTCTTTCTTGATGCAGGAAACGGAAACGTGCTCGCGTTCTTCGAATTGCCCACCAAACCTCCGATGGGCAAAGACCCGAATACGCCGGCGTGGGTGCAACACATTGCATTTGAGGTACCGACGCTCGAGGCGCTCGAGGCGGGCAAGCGACGCGCGGAGCAGCACGGCGTGGCAGTCATCGGGCCGGTCGACCACGGGCTCTTTCATTCCATCTATTTCTTCGACCCCAATGGTCATCGCCTTGAGCTCGCGGCGAATGTGGGCAGCGACGAGGACCACCGTCGAGCGCGTGAAGTTGCCGACGAGATGCTCGAGGAGTGGAGTCGCACCAAGCGGGCACCGCATCACACCGCCTGGCTGCATTCGACGGAACTGCGAGATTCGTGAAACTTGCCAGCCTGCCGACCGGCCGAGACGGTCGGTTGGTCGTCGTTAGTGACGACCTCACGCGAATGCTGCCCGTCGAGGGCGCTGAGTCGACATTGCAGGGGGCGCTCGACCATTGGTCGACCACGGAGCCGATGCTGCGTACAGCGGCTGAGCGACTTGCGAGTGGTGCGGGTGAGCCATTCGCCGAGCATCGATGTCTGGCACCACTCCCACGAGGACTGCAGTGGCTGGATGGTTCGGCATACCTGCATCACGTGCAGTTGGTGCGGCGGGCACGAGGTGCGGACATGCCACCAAGTTTCTTCGACGACCCGCTCATGTACCAGGGCGCCTCGGACAAGTTCCTCGCCGCACGCGACCCAATTGCAGCGAGTGACGAAGCTTGGGGCATCGATCTTGAAGCCGAGATCGCTGTGATCATCGGCGATGTGCGGGCAGGGGCATCCATCGAGGAAGCGCGGACAGCTATCCGACTGGTCATGCTCGTGAACGACATCTCGCTACGCAACCTGATTCCCGCCGAACTCGCCAAGGGTTTCGGCTTCGTGCAATCAAAGCCGCTTACCGCTTGCAGCCCGGTGGCTGTCACCCCAGAGTCACTCGGCGGGTCGTGGGACGGCTCGCGTCTTCATGGACGGTTGAACGTGCAGGTAAACGGCGCAACGATCGGTCGGGTCGACGCCGGGATCGGAATGCAATTCGATTTTCCGACGCTGATCGCGCACGCCGCCAAGTCGCGGCCGCTCGCTGCCGGCACCGTCATCGGTTCTGGCACCGTCGCCAATGATGAACCGGGTGTTGGCTCTTCATGCATCGCGGAGATTCGATCACTCGAGACGGTGCGCGCCGGCAAGCCGACTACCCCATTTCTTCGTCATGGTGATCGAGTGCGAATCGAGATGCTCGACGGCACGGGAGGGTCGATCTTCGGTGCCATCGACCAAGAAGTGGTCGTTGGCGCTGCGATTTGACGCAGGCTCTTCGCGAGAATTACTCGTTGACGATCGCCTGCACGAGGCCGGCGACGAGAGCGGCGCGCTCGGGCATGAGGTCGAGTCGCACGTGTTCGGTTTCGGCATGTGCACCTGCACCCACTGCTCCGAGGCCGTCGAGTGTGCGCACGCCCACCGCAGCGGTGATGTTGCCATCGCTCCCACCGCCGACTGCCACACCGTGCAATCCGGCAATGCCGTACTCACCGGCGACTCGCTCGGCTACCGCGAACAACTCCCTGGTCATTGACTCATGAAGCGGTGGGCGGTTCATTCCCCCGCTCACTTCGACGCGCGCACCCGGCAGTGTGGCGGCAAGTCGTGACATCTCGCGCTCGAGACGATCTTTCTCTTCGGGAGTCACGCAGCGCACATCAACTGCGATCGTCGCACAGTCGGGCACGACGTTGTCGGCGGTACCGGCTTTCGCCACCGTCGGTGTAACGGTGGTGCCGAGTTCGGGTTTGGCAAGCGCGGCGATGCGCGGCACTTGTGCGGCGAGTTCGACGAGGGCGTTCACGCCCTTTTCGGGCTCGAGCCCGGCGTGCGCGGCGCGACCCGTGATCGTCACGTTGAACGTGCCGGTGCCTTTGCGCGCGATCTTCAACGCGCCACCGTCGGCGCTCGGCTCGAGCACGAGCACTGCACCGGTGGCCCTGGCGCGCTCTTCGAGCAATGCGCGCGACGCATGCGAACCGACTTCCTCGTCCGCGGTGATGAGAATCTCGGTGTGGTACCACTCTTTCACTGCCGCAACGCCGTAGATGGCTTGCACGATGCCGGCCTTCATATCGAAGATGCCGGGGCCGCGACCAATGTCGCCTTCGCGGGTGAACGGTCGGCGTGCCACCGTGCCGAGCGGAAACACCGTGTCGTGGTGCCCGACGATCAGCACCTTGGTGTCGTCGCTGCCCTTCCAATGCACGTGCAGGCCACGGTCGGATGCGACGATCGTCGGCGGCTTGCCGAGCACGCGGGTCATGAGGTCGGCAAGAAAGTGCGCGCTGCGCTCGAGGCACTCACGCTCGAGTGACGGAGACTCCACGTTCACGAACTGCCGCACGTCGGCGATCATCGCGTCGCGTTGCGCGTCGAGGCTCGCGCGAACATCGGCGGCGGTGCGGTGGTCAGAGATGCCGAGAGCCATGCGCCTTCATTCTGTCGGAGTGCCCGGGGCGGGACTCGAACCCACACGACGATTTCTCGTCAGGGGGGTTTAAGCCCCCCGCGTCTACCATTCCGCCACCCGGGCGAAGCAAACGTCAGGCTACGTGCGCGTCGTGTGCGGCGGAGTGGTGCGCGTCGCGTGCCGCAGATGTCGGCGCGTCGGCGATGCTCGCAGCGGTGTCGAGCGACTGCCACAAAGCGGCGCGGATTCGCGCAGCCTCGGCCGCAGCGAGTCGGTTGAGCGCTACGACACCTTCGATCATGTCGGCCACCACCGCAGCGAGCGGCCGACCCTTCACGGCCACCGCGACGATTCCCGCGACGATTCCCGCAACGCCCCCCGCATTTTCGTCGCCGTCGAAACGTCGCAGCGTGCGATCGACACCCACGATGCGCGGCGGGCAGCGAAAGCCCGGCGCCACCAAACCGAGCCGCCGCGATTCGGCAGCGAGCGCCCGTGCAACGACCGCGAACTCGGCGGTGTTGAGGGCGGGCAGTTGCTTGTGCATAGAACCAATCATCATCGCACGGGGGTGCGACGCAGTACCCGCTCGCTACAGTTGCCGCACCGTGACTACACCCGTCGAAGCGCCACTCAACCCGATGCAGCAGGCGGTCGTCGACGCGCTCGGCAGGTCCCTTGACTGGTCGCCGCTACCGCGCACCGTGGTGGAAACCGTTCGCGCGCACCTAAACGACCAACTCGCCGACGTGGCACCGCGCTTCAGCCGCGAGAGACCCTTGTGGATCAGCAAGCGGCGGCTCTCCACCATCCACGGCTGTGAGACGCATCACCTCGCGACGAAAGACTCCTTTGAGTGGACTGCCATCACCGCACGCGGCACCGTGCTGCACAAGGCGGTCGAACTCGGTGTGCATTGGAAGGGCGAGAGCACGCCCGCCGACATCGTCGACGAGGCCATCGCTCGGCTCGCCGACTCGAACAACAGCATCGCCGACTTTCTCGTCGCGTTGTCGCCGGGCGACGGCGCGCAACTACGCAGTTACGCCGTCGATCTGTATACGCGTTTCGAGGAGTGCTTCCCCAAACTGAAGCGCGCGTGGCGACCGGTGAGCGAATCTCCGGCTCGCTACGAACTGTTCGACGGTGCGATCGTGCTCGGCACGAAGGCGGACCTCACGCTCGGGCTCGCCGACCAGAAGGTGATCATCGACGTGAAGAGTGGCGGGCTGCATCTCTCGCACCGCGAAGACCTGCGCTTCTATGCATTGGTGGAGGCATTGCGCAGCGGCATGGCACCGCGGCGGCTTGCCACCTATTCACTCGCGGCCGCGCGTGCCGACGTTGAAGACGTGTCGGAGGGCGTGTTGCAGGCGGCGGTACGACGTGTGATCGACGGCGTGCGCACGATCGTGGCCGTGGAGTTCGACGGGCGCGAGGCGACCAAGCGACCAGCCGTGCATTGTCGATGGTGTCCGTTGAACGGTACGTGTGCCGAAGGTGTGGCGTACCTGTCGCGCGATGCCGGCGACGACACCGACGAGGTGTAATCGCGCGCTCAGCGCGACATCAACGCCAGCGGTACGCCAAGACCCGCCCCCGAACGCACCGTGGCGATACGCCGCCCCGGCTGCACCGCGGGCTTCTCTGCACCGATGACATCGGGCCCGAGATGTGCGACCGCCGCGTCGAGGTCGGCCACGGTGACGACGAAGCCCCAATACGTGGCACGCGGCGAACGTTGCTCGGGGTCGACGAGGCGACGCTCGACGACTTCGAGAATCACGCTGCCAAATCGATGAAAGCCCTGCACGCCGCGCTCGCCTTCTTTCACACGTTTCAGTGGCGCAGCCGAGGCGCGCTCGATCTCCGCGCACGTCGCGCGCACGTCGTCGGCGAGCACGACGACATGATCGACACCAGTCACGTCGAGTGTGAAGCCGGTTCGTTGTGGCGCGGGTGATGACGCGGGCGATGGCGCACTATCCACGTGCACCACGGGCAGCCCCGCAATGTTCGCCGGACGACCCTCCACACCAACCAGCTCGAGATGCTGCAACCCTGGCGCGAGCGATGCGTCGATGCGCAACGCCACATCACCAAGGCGCGCCGATGCGCAACCGTCAACGACGGAGGTGACGATGCCGAGGTCGTTCCAGGGTGCGACGGCACCACCGACAACGATGGAGGCGACGCGAGTCAGAGCGTGTGGTTGACGAGTCGGCTAGCGACGACCCATGTTGGGTCGCTTGCCGTGATTCGCCTTGGAGCGGCGCATGCGTGCCTTGCGCTTCTTGGTCTTCTTTGACATGCGCTCTCAGAGTAGTGGCTGACGTGCGCATGCACGCGGCATGCGACTAGGTCTGTCGACGCCAGCGAGCGCGGTTTCCGGCGTAGGCGTTTCCCTGCGTATCGGTCTTCGAGCACACGTAGACAAGGTCGTTGTAAAGGCCGAGTGCGCCTTCTGGCGAACAGAACGAGCCAGGTTTGCCCTTGATCGGCGCAAGTGACGAGTCGCCGGCACCGCCGGTCGAGCCGCCCTGCGTCGGCGCAGCAGTAGTTGCAGTCACTCCACTTGTGGTGCTCGTCGCCACGGTGGTCGCGGTGGCAATCGTCGTCGCAGTCGCTGCGCGTGTGGTGGTCGTCGCCACGGTGGTTGACGTGGTTGACGTGGTTGACGTGGTTGACGTGCTCGATGTGGTCGACACCGCCACGCCCGGCGGTGGTGCGTTCCATCCGCGCATCGTGGTGCCCGCACACTGCCCCGTCAGCAGATTGTTGAGGCGCCCGAACTCGCTTTGGTCCATCGACAGATTCCAACGGGCTTTCACGGAAATCCAATTCGCAACATACGTGCACCAGTATCCGCGCAACGAAGGCAGCCAGTTCGACGGATCTTTGTCGCCCTTTGATCGATTGCTCGACGACGATACGGCCAGCAACGAACGCGGGTCGCTCGTGTCGTTGGCGAACGCCGTGCGCTGCGCCTCACCCCAGGCTGAGGCGCCAGAATCCCACGCTTCCTTCAGCGCAACAACGTGGTCGATATCCACCGCGGTGCGATCGCTCGTCTTCTTGCCGTCGTACGGCGAGATCCAATCGGCCTCCAGCACGAAACAGCGGAATGGGTCGACCTGCGGCAGCCCGATCGCGTCACGCTTCAACACCTGTTCGCGCGCATCGCAGCCGTCACCGTCGACATCCAACCAGTGCTTGAACAACGAGCGGCTGTAGCCGCGTGGACTCTCCCGCTCCACACGAATGGTCTGCAGCACTTCGAGCGCGTTCAGCGTGTCGCCCGGGCTCGCGGCGAGGTCTGCCGGCGCGGCATCAACCGTCGCGACTGCACCGGCGAATGCAACCGCCGTCGCCACGCTCGCAACGGCGACGCGCCATTTCACGATGACGTCGTGGCACCGCCGATGAAGGTGAGTCGCTCGTCTTCGTCGCGCATGTCGATGAAGATGCACTCGCCTGGGCACACATCAGCCGCCATCACGACCGATGACATGTGCTTGGGGTTCACTTCGGCGAGGCTACCCGCGCTGCCCGGATCATTGAGGATGACGCCGTTCTCCGCCACGTACGCGATGCCGTCTTCCAACTGGGTGAACACATCCGGGCAATGATCGACGCACAAACCGTCGCCAGTGCAGAGGTCTTGGTCGATCCACACGCGCACGCCGACAGGCTACGAAAGGATTGCGACGAACACCAAGACGAGCAGCGAGACATTGCGCACAATGTCGCGCGCGCCGATGGGTCGCCGTGTCGCGCCGCCGAAACACGCACACGGCGGACGCTCATCGCGCCGCATGTGCACCGCGAGCAACGCCGTAAACGCCACGAGTAATGTGGCCCCCGCGAATAGAAATTCGTGTCGCCACGAGTCGCCGAGCACCATCCCGAGGCCAACCGCGATTTCTGCCGCCATAACCGCGTAGGCGACCATCCGCGGCACACCGAGTCGCATCGCCACCTTCGGCCACTCCCGTCCCGACAACATCTTCGACACTCCGGCGTAGACGAACACCGCGCCGACGATCGCCGCCGCAACGCTGGAGGCGTTCACGCGACGTGGGCGTCGCCCGTCTTGCCCCTGAAGAACACCATCGCAGATTGCGTCGCGTCCAGCACGCGCATATCGCTGACTACGCCGACGATCAAATCGTGGTCGCCCACCGTGTGCGCGGCGTGCAGCGTGCAGTCGATGGTGGCCACCACGCCCGGCAACACCGGTGAGCCATTCGACGATGCCGAAGTCGTGAGACCGGCGAAGCGCGAGCCCTCCGCATGATCTTTGGCGAACCGCCAGCACAACTCCCCTTGCGTTGCGCCGAGGACGTTGGCACAGAAACTTCCGCCTGCTGCGATGAGCGGCCACGTGCGCGAGTTGCGATCAATGAAGAACCCGGCGAGCGGTGGCGTCAGCGAGATCGACGTGAATGAACCGATGGTGATGCCGTGTGGTTCGCCGTTCGGGCCGTGGCCGGTGATCACCACCACGCCGGTCGGGAGATGCCCGAGCGCCTTGCGATAGTCGTCGGCGTCGATGTGCGTCGGTTCACCGCTCACGCCTACCACGTTAGAACGTGCGACGCTGCAATCGTCGACGCACGAGGCTGCAGCGCGGCGGGAGTCAACGTGCGACACGTCAGGCGCCGACGAGCACCGACTGCCCCTCGCGCGCGGCGAACACGCCGACCCTCGTCGAGCAGGCCATCTCGTTAGTCACCTTGGTGAGCATCTCGTCGGTGCGCGACGGGTCGTGATGAAAGAGCGCCAGCTGCTTCACGCGGCACGACTCTGCCACCCAGCGAGCGTACGAATACGTCGAATGCCCCCACATCTGCTTCACTGCGAACTCTTCATCGGTGAACTGCGAGTCATGGATCAGCAAGTCGACGTCGTCGCACAGAGCGCGCGCGCCGTCGCCGATGCTGAACGTGTCGCCAACGGGCTGCTGGTGATCCGAAAGATACGTCACGGTCGCACCGTCGTAGCCGAGACGAAAGCCGAGTGTCGGTCCGATATGCGGCACGAAGCGACTGCGCACGCTGTAGTTGCCGATGGTGAAGTCATCGTCTCCGATTTCGTGAAACACGATGCGCGCCGCGAATTGCTCGAGCGGCAAGGGGAACATCGGCGGCTTGATCTTCTCCAGGAACAATTCCCTGATCGTGCGACCGTCCGGCTGCCTCGGTGCGTAGATCTCGAGCGTGGTCTCGCTGCGCAACAGCGGCTCGAAGAACGGCAGACCGAGCGTGTGGTCGTAATGCAGGTGCGTGAGCAGGCACACGACGTGCAGCGGCGTCGTGCCGTTGCACTGCTTGCCGAAGTAGCGCACGCCCGTGCCGAGATCGAACACGATCGGCACGTCGTTGGAGGTGCACACCGAAACGCACGACGTGTTGCCGCCGTAGTGATGCGTGTCGTGCCCGTGGCACGGCGTAGAACCGCGCACGCCGTGAAACGTCACCGTCATGCCGCGCGATGGAGTTGACGACTTCGACATGGACTGTCGTGACGCTAAAGCGGTAACCCGCTCACGACCAGCCCGTATCGCGGTGACGTTCGTCGCAACTACGCGGGCAATTGTGGGCATTCGCCGCAACTGCGGCGCGCCGTCTAAGGTCGTTGTCATGGCCCGCGAGCCCGTGCGCTCACTTCGAGAAGTTCCGCACGTGCGTGAGTCGACGGTGCGCGCCGGCGAACTCGACGTCACCTATTTTGAGTGCGGAAGCGGGCCGCTTGCCTTGTGCCTGCACGGCTTCCCCGATTCGCCGCACACGTGGCGACATTTGTTGCCCGCCCTCGCTGCTGCTGGTTACCGCGCGGTAGCGCCGTTCATGCGTGGGTATGCACCGACGAGTATTCCACCGTCGGGGGTCTATCAAACTGCCGCCCTCGCTCGCGACGCCAACGCGCTGCACGAAGCACTCGGCGCTGACGAGCACGCGGTGGTCATCGGTCACGACTGGGGTGCACCGACGGTATGCGGTGCGGCGATTGACGCACCCCAGCGTTGGAGCAAGGTCGTGTGCATGGCGGTGCCACCGGGCCCGGCGCTCGGGGCAGCGTTCGTCTCCAACCTCGCGCAGATTCAGCGCCTTTGGTACATGTTCTTTTTTCAACATCGATTATCGGATCACGTCGTCGCCGCGAATGACCTGGCGTTCATCGACATGCTGTGGTCGCAGTGGTCGCCCGGGTTCGCCGCCGATGCCGACCTCGAGCACGTGAAGTCAGCATTGCGCGACACCAACAACCTGCAGGCGGCTCTCGGCTATTACCGCGCCATGCTCGGCGACGGAAAACGCGACCCCGAACTTGCCGCTCTGCAACAACGCATGGATCGCGAGTACCCGAGCCAGCCACTTCTCTACCTGCACGGTGCCGAAGACGGTTGTGTCGGACGCGAAGTTGCGGAGGCCGCCCGCGCGATGTCGCCGGCGAACGTGCGGTACGAGTTCGTCGCGAAGGCCGGCCACTTCGTGCAGTTGGAGCAGCCGCAGCGCGTGAACGAGTTGATCGTCGACTTCGTCGCGCGCTAGGACGCGCGACATGCGGCCAAGCCGCGCAACAGCGTCACGCCGCTACGGCAGTTGGCACCATTCGCCGTCGGCAACGACCAAGCCATCGCGCACCAACGAATCCAGCAGACGCGCGGCACGCGCCGCATCCACCTGCATTGCCGCAGCAACGTCGCCGCGACGCACGCCGCGTTCGGCAAGCGCGCGCATCAATCGCCCCCGCGCTTGCCGATCGCTGCCGTCGAAACGCGCCTGCGGTTTGCTCGTGAGCGCGGTGGTGCGAGCCGGATCATCATCACTGCACCATGAACCATCCATGCGCCTGCGCGTCGCACAGTGCGGGGCGATTACACACTCGTCACACTTCGGGCTGCGCGCGGTGCACACCTGGGCGCCAAAATCCATGATCACTTGGTTCCACTCCCGCGATCGACCACGCGGCAACACCGAGTCGGCGAGTCGTTGCGACTCGCGCGCAGTCAGCGAACCGCCCGATACGCGGGCCAGCAGTCGCGCCACGTTGGTATCGACGACGGCTACGTCACCCGCATCGGCGAACGCCAGCACCGCACGCGCCGTGTACGGCCCGACGCCAGGCAGCGCACACAGCGACTCGATGTCGCCGGGTACCGTGCCGCCGTGATGCGCAACGACGTGCTTGGCGGCATCGTGCAGGCTCTTGCAACGCCGCGGATACCCGAGACCGCTCCACAGTCGCAGCAAATCGGCGAGCGGGGCATTGGCGCACGCCTGCGGCGTCGGATACTCACGCATGAAGTGCCGCCACTTCGGGATCACCCGCGCAACCTGTGTTTGCTGCGCCATCACTTCACTGACGAGCACTGCCCACCGGTCGCGGGTGGCGCGCCACGGTAGATCGCGCAGGCGTGGCACACCCCACGCGAGCAGCACCCCGACTATCGCGTGGTTCACTCCGACCAGACGTCGGTGCCGTCGTACGGCCGCTCACGCTTGGGCGCCGCCGCGCGCTTCCACACCATCACGCGACGGCGGAAGTAGCACACTTCTTTGCCGTCTTGATTGAACGCCTTCGTCTCGACGGTCACCACACCGCGGTCGGGCTTCGACTTCGACTCAGTGACTTCGAGCACCCGTGTTTCGGCATGAATCGTGTCGCCGTGAAACGTGGGGTGCTTGTGCTGCAGCGTTTCCACCTCGAGGTTGGCAATCGCGGCACCGCTCACATCGGGCACGCTCATGCCGAGCACGAGGGAATACACGAGATTGCCCACGACCACGTTGCGACCCTGCACGCTGCGGGACGCGAACCAGTCGTTGGTGTGCAGCGGATGATGGTTCATCGTGATCATGCAGAACAGATGATCGTCGGCTTCGGTGATCGTCTTGCCGGGCCAATGCTTGTAGATGTCACCGACGACGAAATCTTCGAGGTGTCGGCCGAATGGTCGCTCGTGCGTGGTCATGCTGGCTCCGTTTGATTGGTGGTCACGGTGACCAGAGTAGGTGCGATTGCGCCGCGCAACTCAGTCACGCCGCGCATATCAGTCACGCGACGAATCTGGCGGATCAGACGGCGACTCACGCCGATCCGCCGGCGTCTGCCTCGGTTGCTCCCCCGTGACCTCATAGGTGGGGGTCGGAAACATGCCGGTGCGGTCGCGTGGTGCGTTCCTTTCGATCCAGCTCGCCTTGGTTTCACGCACCTGCGTGCCGGCCTGCGTCGCTGATTGCAATCGCGCCAGGCGCGACCGCGGCGCCGGCACGGCTGCTACCGCGCCGACGCGCAGCGACACGTAACTCACACCACCCACGAGAATCGGCAACCAGTACTGCGCGATGCGATACGTGAGCACCGTGACGGTCGCGGTTGCCGCCGGCACCCCGAACCCGACGAGCGTCGGGATGTAGACACCCTCCACGATGCCGAGACCACCCGGCGTGATCGGGATCGACGCGATCACGTTCGCCAGACCAAACGCCACGAGCAAGCCATCCGTCGACACCGAGCCACCGAATGCGCGCAAGAACAACCACAACGCCGCCAAGTCGAGCAACCAGTTCGCCACACTCCACGCGACGACGCGCTTCATCACATTGCCCTCGGCGACGAGGCCACGCATGCGATCACGCAGATGATCGAGCAGCGTCGCGGCTGATTCGCCGTCACGCCTGAGTCGGTCGTAGATCCACTTCACGAAGCGGCGCAGGCGACCCTTGTCGTCGACCAGCCCGAACATGATCGCACCGACGATTGCCATCAACACCGCTCCTGCAATCGCCGCCGTGCCGTAGACGGGACTCGAACCGCGCAGCGGAATCGAGACGATCAAGCCGAACCACAACAGCACGTTGAGAATCACGGCCGAGCCGATGCCTGCCGTGGCGAGCGCGAACCCGGCGTCGGCTTTCGCGATGCCCGAGCTCGTGATCAGCCGGAAGCCGAGTGCGTTGCTGGCCGCACTGCCCGCGGGCAAGATGCTGCCGAGGGCGCGCGTGCTCAACTGAATGCGAAAGAGGTCGACGCGGGTCAGTCGGTTGGCGTCTTTGCCGAGTGCCGCATGCGTCATGAGGGTGTAGCAGTAGAGGGCCACGAACTCGAGCCCAATCGCGGCGAACAGCAGCACGGGGTCGATCTGGCGCAGGTCGGCAATCGCCCCGCGAAACGCGGGGATGAGCGGCAACACGAAGAAATAGACGACTACGGCAAAGAGCACCCACCGCAGGGCCTTCAGCATTGGTCCAGCGTAAATGACGAGCGTGCCGCATGCCACCGACACCCCGACGTCAACCCGTTGGTGGGGCGGGAGTTTGCGAAAGTCACTTCACTACCGTTGAAAACGTGGTCGACCGCGCCAAAGATCTCACGACTGCCGCAACCGTCATCGAAGGTGTTGGTGCGTTGTTGCGCCGCGCCACGAAGCGACTCGCCGAAGGTGGCGGACCGGAGAAGGAACAGGTTCTCGCCTACGACCTTGCGCACGCGAGCGCCGCGCTCGAAACGGCACGCTCGTTGATCGACTACGGCGCAAAGGGCGACACCGAAGCCACCATGACGTGTGCGTTCGTCGCCGACATGGTGCACGACCTCGTCACTCGTTTGCTCGGTCGCGAGTCGATGTGGGGCGTGACCGTTGCGGAGTTGTCGCCGTTCAACGATTTCGTGTCCGCCTATCGCGCGCCGGAAGTGCTCGCATCACTGGCGACCAGCACGGGCCCGCGACACCTCGACGACCATTACGAGATGGTGCAGGACACTTTCCGCAGTTTCGGCAAGAAGGTGGTCGGCAAACATGCCGAGCATGTGCACCGTAATAACGCCGATGTGCCAGAAGATGTCATCAGCGGTCTCGCCGAAATAGGAGCGTTCGGGCTCTCGATCCCTGCCGAGTACGGCGGGTTCAGTGAAGGTGGCGAAGGCGAGTACATGGCAAGTTGCGTCGCCACCGAAGAACTCTCGCGCGCGTCGCTGGGCATCGGCGGCTCACTGATCACGCGACCAGAGATTCTCGCGCGCGCCCTGGTGAAGGGTGGCACCGAGGCACAGAAGCACGAGTGGCTACCAAAACTCGCGACCGGCGAGGTGATGGCCGCAGTCGCCGTCACCGAACCCGACTACGGCAGCGACGTTGCTTCATTGAAGACCACCGCCACCGCGGCGCAGCGCGACGGCGTCGACGGCTACGTGATCAACGGCGTGAAGACATGGTGCACGTTCGCCGCGCGCGCCAACGTGCTCATGCTCTTGGCGCGTACCGATCCCGATCGTTCGAAGGCGCACCGCGGTTTGAGTTTGTTCATCGTGCCCAAGCCGCTCGGCGAGGCACACGGTTTCATGTTCCGTCAACCCGGCGGCGGAAAGATGGAAGGTCGTCCAATCGACACCATCGGTTATCGCGGCATGCACTCCTACGAGATTGCGATCGAGAACTGGTTCGTGCCCGCCAACCACTTGATCGGCGAAAACGATGGCCTCGGCAAGGGCTTCTACTTCCAGATGGAAGGTTTCGAGAACGGTCGTCTACAAACAGCGGCGCGCGCCGTCGGCCTCATGCAGGCGGCGTACGAGGCAGCACTCGACTACGCGAACAACCGCAGCGTGTTCGGCAAGAACGTCGCGGAGTACCAACTCACGCAGGTGAAACTCGGTCGCATGGCGATCATCATTCAGGCGGCGCGCCAATTCAGTTACGCGGTCGCCAAGATGATGGGCAAGGGCGAAGGCGCGATGGAAGCCAGCATGGTGAAGGCGTACGTCTGCAAGGCTGCCGAGTGGGTCACGCGTGAAGCAATGCAGATCCACGGTGGATACGGCTACGCCGAGGAGTACCCGGTCAGTCGCATGTATCTCGACGCGCGTGTGTTGTCGATCTTTGAGGGCGCGGATGAAACGCTGTGCCTGAAGGTGATCGCCCGCCGACTCGTTGAGTCGGTGCAGGCCTAGCCGACGAAGTCGAGCAACTGGTGCAGCGAGTGCAGGCGCTCGCAGTCGTAGTCCGCGTGATCGTCGAACGGGTCAAATAGCAGCGGTACCAACCCGGCGTCGCGCGCGCCACCAACATCGTTCACGTACGAATCACCGACGTACGCGATGCGTTCGGGTGCCAGCCCGAGTGCGGCGATCGCATCACCGAAGATGCGCGGGTCGGGCTTGGCGTAACCAATCACGTGCGAGTCGGTGACGATGCTCACCGGCACGCCGGCACCGGCACCCACCTGACAGATGCACAAGTTGGCTAGCGTCTGCTCGATCTGCCCGCTGGCATTCGATACCACACCAATGGGCACCTTGCTGCGGTACAACTTGTCGAGTGCCGCAACCGATTCGAGCATCGGGAAGCGCCAGTAGTACGGCGAGAACAATCTGCGCATCACCTGCGCGGCGGCAGCGACCTCCCCTTCGCGCACGCCTGCTGCCTGCACATAGGCCCGTCGATAGACATCCCAGGTGATCTTGTCGATCGAACGATCGGTGCGTTTGCTGGCAACGGCATCGAGGGCTTCCATGCCGGCATAGTGACAGCGCACCAGCGTGTTGTTGTCGCTGGAACCACCGAACGGCGAGATCGCCATACCCGTCGCCACGGGATCGGGGATGACGAAGATTCCGCCGGCATCGAACAGCACGGCGTCGAAGCGCTTGGTCACGGCAATACGCCTACCGCTGACTTGCCACTGCGAGGCGCCTACTTCGAACGAGAAAGCCCGGCGCGTCTGCCGCGCGAGATGAATTTGAGCGCCATCTTGCGGCTCGCTTCATCGATCATCTCGTCGCCGAACATCACCGCTCCCTTGCCTTCGCCTTCGGTGGCTTTTTCGTACGCGTCGAGAATCGCGCATGCCCGGTCGAACTGTTCCTGCGTCGGCGAGAACACCTCGTTGAGAATCGTTACTTGGTCGGGGTGCAACGCCCACTTGCCGTCGTAACCCAACGTGCGAGTGCGCTTGCAGTAGTCGCGGAACCCGTCGGCGTCACGTATATAGAGGTACGGCCCGTCGATCACCTGCAAGCCGTTGGCGCGACCAGCCATCAGGATTTTGTTGAACACGTAGTGGAAGTGGTCGCCCGGATAATCGCCAATCTGCACGCCACCGGTGAGCACCGGCATCTCCATGCTCGCCGCGAAGTCGGCGGGGCCAAAGATGATCGTTTCGATGCGCGGGCTCGCCGCACAAATCTCTTCGACGTTGATCAGGCCGCGCGCGGTTTCGATCTGGGCTTCGATGCCGATGTGGCCGACCGGGAGACCGCTCGCAATTTCCACTTGGCGCAACAACATGTCGGTGGCGGCGATCTGTGCGGCTGATTCGACCTTGGGCAGCATGATCTCGTCGAGCCGTGCACCCGCACCGCCGACCACTTCGATGATGTCGTAGGCGGTCCACTTGGTGCTCCAGTCGTTGACACGCACGCACAAGACCTTGTCGCCCCACTCCTGAGACTTGATTGCGTGTGCCACGCGGGCACGCGACGCCTCCTTTTCTTTCGGGGCGACGGCGTCTTCAAGATCCAGGAACACCATGTCGGCCGGGATGCCGGGGCCCTTGCCGAGCATTTTCTCCGACGAACCAGGAATCGAAAGACATGATCGGCGGGGAAGGTCGCGAGAGCGAGGAGACATGACTTGCAGGCTAGATGGCGCTGCGTCGCAACAATTCGGTCGTGGGCGGACACTCGGGTGTGAGTGCGGCGGTCGTGTCGTCAGTCGCGCCACTCGGCCCGATCACGCGCGTGAATCGCGCGACATCAATCACATCGAGACCCGCCTGCCAATCGGTGTCGAGTTGCAGGGCGGCGCGCATGCCATCCCACAACACCGCCGGAAGTCGGGTGCCGGCACCAGCGACGAGCCACGTCGGCTTGCCAACGGCACGTGCCGTCTCGACGACTCCCTTCGCGCCGCCGACCGCGAGTGCCGCTGCAGGTCCCGCGGCGAGCGCCTCGATGATGACTACGTCGCACTGCGAGATCGCGGCAGCAAGGCACTCGAACGGCACGAGTTCGGTGGCGATCTCCGCGTCGTGCAGACGTTCGACGAGCGCCTCACCCTCACCATGGCTGTCGACCACGAGCATCGTGGCGTCGCCGCGTTGCACCAAGCATTTCACCGTCGTGAACGGCCAACCGACGATGAGCACCTGCGCGTTGTCCGACAACGCATCGTCGAGAAGCCCGGGCGTGTCGTCGCACTCGATCACGAGCGCCAACTCGCGGGCACGCACGAACGGCTCGGATGCTGCCAACACGTGTGCACACAACCACCACAGCTGCGCCATTGTCGGATGTCGCTCCACGATGCGCCGACAAGCGAGCACCAGCGACTGCGGATCGAATTCCATCTCGCACAACGCGAGCGCGGTCTCGCGTACGAGCAACGCCGGCCCCGCCCCATCGGCGCGTGCCACATATCGCAGCCTCTCGATCGGGTGCATGACAAAGAGAGTAGTTGCGGCTTGCTACCGTTTCTTTCGTGATTACGCCGTCTCCCGACACGGTGTTGCATCCGTTGCAGGGTGAGAAGCGTGCGCTGCACGAATGGCTCACCACCTTCCACTTGCTCTCGGTAGTAATCGACCCGTACACCAGCGAAAGCGCCCGGGTGTTGAAGACGGCGCGACGCGTGCTCGCCCAATTTGCCGGCTCGAGCGTGCGCACCAACTATGTGGTCACCGCTCGGCCAGAGGAGGCCCGGGAATTCCTCGGGGTGCTCGCCGACGAAACCATCGTGTTCTGCGACGCCGACCGCACGTTCGTGAAGCAACTCCACCTGCAAAGACTGCCGGCCTTCGTCTTCTTGCGCATCGACGGCAACGTGGTGGCTAGTGCAGAGGGTTGGAACCCGGTCGAGTGGCGCGCAGTTGCCGACGAAGTCGCACGCACCGTGGCATGGAGCAAGCCGTTGATTCCGGCACCGGGCGACCCCGATGCATTCGCCGGAACCTCGGCGATGGCGCAATGAGCGCCCCCGAACCATTCGCGCACGTCGATCTGCTGCCGCTGGGCAAGGACACCACCGAATACCGCCTCGTCACGCGCGAGGGCATATCTACGGCGAAGACCGAACTCGGCGAATTCTTGCGCGTCGATGCCAGTGCCATCACGCGACTGACCGCAGAGGCGATGCGTGATATCGCACACTTCTTGCGCACCGGCCACCTGCAGCAACTCGCCGACATCCTGCGCGACCCCGAAGCGAGCGAGAACGACCGCTTCGTCGCGCTCGACTTGCTGAAGAACGCCTCGATTGCCGCCGGCGGTGTGCTGCCGATGTGCCAAGACACCGGCACCGCGATCGTGAAGGCGAAGAAGGGACAGTTCGTCATGACCAGCGGCGGTGACGAGGCCGCCATCTCGCGCGGTGTCTACGACACGTATCTCACCAGCAACCTGCGCTACAGCCAACTTGCGCCGCTGTCGATGTACGAGGAGGCCAACACGTGCACGAATCTTCCGGCAGAAATCAAGATCTCCGCGGTCGACGGCGACGAGTACAAGTTTCTCTTCATCGCCAAGGGTGGCGGTTCGGCGAACAAGAGCTACCTCTTCCAGGAGACCAAGGCGCTGCTCAACGAAAGGACGCTCCTGCCTTGGCTGTTTGAGAAGATGAAGACGCTCGGCACCGCCGCATGCCCGCCGTATCACCTCGTAGTGGTGATCGGCGGAACATCCGCGGAGTACGCCGTCGAAGTCGCCAAGTTGGCGAGCACGGGCTATCTCGACTCCTTGCCGACGAAGGGCGGCAAGTCGGGTCACGGCTTCCGCGATCTCGACCTCGAAGCCAAGGTGCTAAAACTCGCTCAACAAACCGGCATCGGTGCGCAATTCGGCGGCAAATACTTCTGCCACGACGTGCGAGTGATTCGTCTGCCGCGACACGGCGCAAGTTGTCCGGTGGCGATGGCTGTGTCGTGTAGCGCCGACCGCCAGGCGCTCGGCAAGATCACGCGTGACGGCGTGTTCCTCGAGCAACTCGAAACCGACCCCGCGCGATTCATTCCCGATATCGACTTCAACGACTTGGGTGGCGAAGTCGTGCGTATCGACCTGAACCGCCCGATGGCCGACATCCGCAAGGAACTCTCCAAACACCCGGTAAAGACTCGCGTGATGTTGAGCGGGCCGATGGTGGTGGCGCGCGACAGCGCGCACGCCGAATTGCGCGAGCGACTCGAGCGCGACGGGTCATTGCCCGACTACTTCAAGGATTTCTGCGTGTATTACGCGGGCCCGGCAAAGACCCCGGCCGGGTTTGCATCTGGTGCCTTCGGACCGACCACCGCGGGCCGAATGGATCCGTACGTCGCCGATTTTCAGCGCGCCGGCGGCAGTTTCGTGATGCTCGCCAAGGGCAACCGCTCGCGCCAAGTCACCGATGCGTGCAAGGAATTCGGTGGCTTTTATCTCGGCTCGATCGGCGGCCCGGCTGCACGACTCGCGCAAGATTGCATCACCAAAGTGGAGGTGCTCGAGTTTTCCGAACTCGGGATGGAAGCCGTGTGGAAGATCGAAGTGCGCGACTTCCCCGCCTTCATCGTGATCGACGACAAGGGCAACGACTTCTTCGACATGGTCGATGCGACGCGGGCGACGCCGGTCAACCTCCGCTCGTAGGCGCCGCGGGTCGGCACGGCGCCGCGGCACAACACGTCGCGGCACAACACAGCGCCGCACGCCCCCCGCTTCCCCCGGCGAATTGAGCGCACTCGAGCGCGAGCGCATCACCTGCGCGCTCTCTGCATGGACGGGCGAACCGGGCCGCTGCCAATGGTGCAACACCGCGATTGATTCGCCGCGCCGGCGCACCTGGTGCAGCAACACCTGTGCGCGCGCCTGGCAGCGCAACCACATCTGGCGATTCGCCCGCGCGGCCGCCAAGCGACGCGCGAAATACCTCTGCGAACGACCAGGCTGCAGTGCGGCGCGCCGCGATTGCGAAGTCAACCACAAGGCCGCGCGGCAGGGCGGCGGCTATGGGCCTGGTTGTCATCATCATCTGAACCCCGACAACAACGGCCTCGGTGGGCTTGAGGTGTTGTGCCGCGCCCATCATCGCGAAATCACGACGGCGCAGGCGAAGGAGCGGGCCGCGTTGCGCCGCGCCGCCAAGGAAGCCGCGGCGAACTCGGCGGATACGGCTACGGATTCGTCGTCGACGTCGCAGCCCTGATGCCTGAGTCGTCGCGGAATCGCGGATCTAAACACGACGCCTCGCGATACGGCGCGTAGTCGAGCGCCCGCGCCACCGTCTGCGCCAGCACCGCGCGACCCGTGTCAGACAGGTGAATCTTGTCCTTGATCGTCACACCCTTCGACATGGCGATGCGCGCCCAGTCGAGCACATGCACGTGGTCGTGCTCGGCGGCTGACGCCTTGATGATCTTGTTCACCCTTTTCTGGGCGTTGCGGAATTCACCGGTGGTGAACACCACCGTCTCCACACCGCGAGTGATGTCGAACATCTTCTCGAAGTTCTTGCGCAACTTGGCTTCGTCGCCGTCGAAGTTGCTGCCCAGATAGATGAAGACGACGTCCCACACCGCACCGATGCGACCCTCAAGCACATCCACGCCGAAGTCGGCGAAACGACCCGGCTCGGCCTCCACCGCCACCTGCCAACCGAGCGGTTTAAGTGCCTCGCACATCTCGTTGCTGTAGCGCTTCGCGGTCGACGCCATGATCGAGTCACCCACCAGCAGCACGCGATTGCCGTCCACGCGCCCGCCGACGGGGCCGCCGTCGGGCATCGGCAACTCGAGTTCAACACCGTCAGGCAACGTGACGGGCGCCCAGAAGTCGTAGCCGGGCAGCCGACCGATGCCATCCAACTCGCCGGACTCACCCGACGCTTGTTGTTGTGCCGTGCAAGCGGCGATCGAGAACGCCGACAGCGCGAGAACAACGACAAAGTACTTCATGCTTCCATTCTCCCAGTCATTGCGAGTCAAGCGGTCACGCAGGTTTGAGATCCTCGAAGCGATCGACGTCACGCAGTTGCTTGTATTTGCGCCACCAGACAGCGACCACGCCAACGGTGAGTACACCACCACCAGCAACTGCCACCGAGACACCAAGAAGTTGGGCAGCAACACCCGACTTGAAGGCGCCGAGTTCATTCGTTGCACCAATGAACACGTTTTCTACCGCGGTGACTCGGCCACGCTTGTCGTCAGGGGTTACTAGTGGCACTAGTGCCCCACGCACGAACACGCTCACCATGTCGGCGCCGTGAATGACGAGCATCGCGATGAACGCAATCCAATACGTCCGGGTGAGACCGAGCACGATGGTGGCCACACCGAACACCGCCACCGATGCAAGTAGCCAGCGACCGACGTAGCGACGCAGCGGGCGCACGGCGAGCAGCATTGCGACTGCGCCAGCACCAATGCCAGCCGCCGAGCGCAACCACCCGTAGGCCACGTTGCCGACACCGAGGCGCTCGGTGGCGATCACCGGCAGCAGCGCCAAGCAACTGCCGAGCAACACCGCGTAGAGATCGAGCGCAATGCCGGCGAACAACAACGGCGTGCGACGCACGAAGCGGAACCCTTCCAGCGCCGAACTCAACGTGATCGGCTCATTTTGCTCGGTGCCGGACACAGTCGGCGGCACGTGTACGGTCGAAAACAAGGCGATGGCCGAAGCCATGACGACTGAGCCAACCAGGTACGACACGACCGGCGACATGTCGTAGAGGAAACCCGAGATTGCGGGGCCGACGATGCCGGAGACCGTCCACACCGTGGAATAGAGCGCGATCATCTGCGGCAGGCGACCCTCTGGGGCAATCGTTGCCGCGATCGGGCGCATCGACGGAGCGAGGAACGCCCGTGAACTGCCGTACAAGATGGCGATGAAAAAAATTGGGACGACACTCGTCGGTGCGGTCGAGGCGTACCACATCAACAGGAGCGCAGTGGAAAGTTCGCCGAGCATCGCGAGTTGCGAAATGCGTTTGCGGTTGAACCGATCCGCAATGGCACCCGTCACGAATACCAGCAGTGCGACGGGGATGAACTCTGCGAGACCCAGCAACCCGAGGTCGAGCTCGCGACCAGAGATGTCGAATACCTGCTTGGCGAGACTCGTTACTTGTATGGAGACTCCGGCGTACAGCAAGACGTTCGCGCCGATGTAGGCACCCACCGACGGCGCACGCAGCACCTCGACGACGCTTCGACGCCCCGACAATTGTTCCGGCGTCACGACCTCACTAGGTTAGTGAATCGTGGCGTTGTCACCGCTCGCCCGCGAGACGCGATTCATGCCGGCGACCGAGCAAGCACAGTTGGTGCGCGACAAGAAAGTGTCGTCGCTCGAGCTGCTCAACGCCGCGATCGAGCGATACGAGGCGTACAACTCGAGGATCAACGCAGTGAACATCGTGTGGCTCGGGCACGCCGGAGAGTTGGCGCAGAAGGCCGATTCCCAACGAAGTGACGCGCCATTCCACGGAGTGCCGACGCTGTTCAAAGATCTCGGTCTCCTGTATGCGGGTCAGCAACTATCGCAAGGTAACAAGGCGATCAAGGCGATGAACTACGTACCGAATCAAACCTCCGAACTTGCTGCCCGATTCGTGGCCGCCGGGTTGATCCCCTTCGGCCGCACGAACAGTTGTGAGTGGGGCAGCTTGCCCGTCACCGAGCCCGAGGCGTGGGGCCCGACACGCAACCCGCACGACCTGTCTCGCACCTGCGGGGGCTCGAGTGGCGGTGCTGGTGCCGCGGTGGCGGCGGGCATCGTGCCGATCGGTCACGCGAGTGACGGTGGCGGCAGCATTCGTATCCCTGCTTCGTGCAACGGGCTCGTCGGGTTGAAGCCGAGTCGCGGTCGCGTGTCGCTTGCACCGCTCGGTGATGAAGCAGGATTCAGCGTGCAACTCGCAGTGACACGCACGGTTGCGGATACCGCGACGCTGCTCGACGCCGTGCACGGCGCCGGAATCGGCGATGGTGTCGTTGCCCCTCCGCCACTTCGACCCTATGTCAATGAAGTCGGTGCGAAGGTCGAATCGCTGCGCATCGGCGTGCTCGATCACGACCCACTGGGTGTGCACGTCGATACCGAGTGCCGCGACGCTGCGCGTGCAACCGCGAAACTGCTCGAGTCACTCGGCCACCGTGTCGAAGAGTCGTATCCGGCGGCCATGGCAGATGCGTCGTTTCCACCGCGCTTCGGAGCGATGTGGGCGACCATCCAGGCGGTAACCCGCGACTCGCTCTCGACGCTGCTGGGTCGCCCGGCCACTGCCGACGACGTCGAGGTCGTCAACTGGGAGCAAGCCGAACGCGCTTCGAAGACTTCGGCGCTCGACTACGCGAAGTCGGTCGTTGCCGCCGCGATGTTCCGTCGCGCCCTCGCCCAGTGGTGGCATGACGGGTTTGATTTGTTGGTGACCCCGACTCTGGCGCGAATTCCCTTCCCCATTGGGTCGTTCGTCAACGACCCGAGCGACCCGCTCAAGCCGTCACGTCTCGCCAGCGAATGGGTGCGCTTCACGGCGCAGTTCAACATGTCGGGCCAGCCGGCGATCAGCCTGCCGCTCGCCCGTACCGCAAGCGGCTTGCCCATCGGCGTGCAGCTCGTCGCGGCCTACGGACGCGAAGACCTGCTCCTGCGGGTCGCGGCGCAACTTGAAACGGCCGCGCCGTGGAAGAGTTTTACGCCGACCGCGCTCGACTAGGCGTGGCGCGTACCAAGCGCCCGCACTCGCCCGACCTAGCCCGCGCCTCTGGCCACCAGTAACCTCGCCTCATGCGCGTGCGAGTCGACGAAGCCTCGTGTCAGGGTCAACAGATGTGTTCGATTGCCGCCCCCGAAGTGTTCGGCAGCGACGAACTCGGCCACGCCACCGTGCTCATCCCCGGCGATGTGCCGGCCGAACTGCACCGCAAAGTACGGCGCGCCCAGGCCAATTGCCCCGAAGACGCCATCATCATCGAGGAGTAACCCATGACCACGCTCGAAGAAAACGCGAGCCCCGTCAACGATCCGACGACCGACTACGACATCTTCGACCCGGAGTTCGTGCGCGACCCGTACCCCACCATGCACGAGATTCGTGAGTCGAAGTGCCCGATCGCCCACAGCGATCGTTGGGGCGGTTCATGGCTCCCGACGCGTTATGGGGACGTCGTCGCAATCGCCCAAGAGCACGAGATTTTTACATCCCGCGAGATCATCGTGACACCGCGACCCGCCGGTCAGATCGAGGGCCCTTATGCCGGTGTTGCCGCACCGCCAATCTCCAGCGATCCGCCAGATCACCACTGGCACCGCAGGCTGATCCTCCCCGTGTTCGCCCCGCAATCCGTGGCGAAGTACGAACAAGGCACCCGCGACTTGTGCAACCAACTGATCGACATGTTCATCGACAGAGGTGAGGCTGACGCCGGCACCGACTACGCACAGCAGATTCCGGTGCGCGTCATCGCCACGATGCTCGGCGTGCCAATCGAGATGTCCGACGAGTTCACCAGCTGGGTGCGCGGCGTGCTGGAACTAGGTCTCACCAACCCGAAGGTGCGTCTTGAGAGCCGCCTCAAGATTCTCACGTTCTTCCAGAAGCAACTCGAAGACCGCAAGCAGAACCCACGCGAGAACGACCTGATCACCGATCTCTTGAACTCCGGCGACAAGTACCCCGTCACCGACCAGTACGTGCTCGGCGTCTGCAACCTGATGCTCGTCGCCGGCATCGACACCACCTGGAGCGCGATTGGCTCGTCGCTCTGGCACCTCGCCCAGCACCCCGAGCACCGCCAGCAATTGCGCGCCCACCCCGACCTGTGGCCCACCGCCATCGAGGAACTACTGCGCGCGTATTCGCCCGTCACGATGGCCCGCATCGTCGACCGCGACACCGAGTTTCAGGGCTGCCCGATGAAGGCGGGCGACCGCATTCTGATGTCGTTCCCGGCTGCGAATCGCGACCCGCGCCAGTTTGAGAACCCCGACGACGTCATCCTCGACCGCGAACACAACCGCCACGTGGCCTTCGGCTCGGGAATCCACCGCTGTGCGGGTTCGAACCTCGCCCGGTTGGAGCTGCGCGTCGCCCTGCAGGTGTGGCTGGAGCGCATCCCCGAGTTTTCGCTGATCGACCCCGCGTCGGTCACCTGGGCAGGCGGGCAGGTGCACGGCCCGCGCATCTGTCGCGTGCGGTTCTAGTCGCCGCCCGACCAGCACAATCGCCCCCGCAGCATCACGCATCCATCCACCACCCGTGTAATAGGGTGATTGTCTATGAAGAAAAACGAACTTATCAACGCAGTAGCACTCCATTGCAGTATCGAGAGGAAGGTGGCGAAAGCCGTCATCGAGGGAACGGTCGAAGTCATCCTGGCCAATGTGGCCAAGGGTGAGACCGTCAACATCTCGGGCTTCGCCAAGTTCTTCAAGAAGAAGCGCCCAGCGCGCATCGGCCGCAACCCAGCGACCGGTGAGCAAATCCAGATCAAGGCGAAGACCGTCGCCAAGATCACCGCGCTGAAGGGCTTCAAGGACATCGCCTTGGGCGTTGCTCCTGCCCCGAAGTTGAATACCACGTACAAGGCTCCGGCCGCGGCGAAGAAGCCCGCGAAGAAGAAGCGCTAACCCCGCTCGTTCTTCATCGCCGGTGGCGGTGCGCGCGAGCACTCGCGCTGCCCCGCCGGCGCGAAGGTGTTCTATGAGCCTCGCATCGCGCGCCGAGTGGAGTCTCGACCCCTCGCTTCGCTACCTCAACCACGGGTCGTTCGGCGCCGTGCCGCGATCGGTGCTCGCCGCCCAGCAGGCGATTCGCGCGCAGATGGACTACAACCCGAACCTGTTCTTTCGCTCACGCGTGGAAGCGATGTTGCGCGAGGCGCGGGCGCGCTGCGCTGCCGAACTCGGCACCGTCGAAGATCGTCTTGCCTTCGTGCCGAATGCCTCACAAGGCGTGATTGCAGCCGCAGCCGCGGTGGTGCGGCGCGGCACGCAGGTGGCGACGATGACATCGAACTACGGCGGCGTGGTGCTCGGCTTGCGCGCCCTAGTGCAGCGTGCGGAGGCCGAGTTGCGCGAGCTGCCCGCGTTGCCACCGTCGGCTGCGACGCCCGAATCGTGCGTGGAAGAGGTCGTGGGGCAACTCGGCGATACCGAGGTGCTCGTGCTCGACCACATCGTGGCGACGAGTGCGCAGTTGAACCCAATTTCAGAGATTGCCCAAGCGGTACGGACCGCGCGGCCCGACTGCTTCATCGTGGTCGACGCGGCACACGCCGCGGGGCAGGTGCATCCGCCCTTGCCCGCGGGTGTGGATGCGTGGGTGAGCAACTTCCACAAGTGGGTGGCGGCGCCCCGACCCTCGGCCGCACTCGTCGCCGTTTCGGATCGTGCTGCCCAGCTGCTCGAACCGCTTGCCGGCAGCTGGAACGCAGAGCTTGGCTTTCCGCTCTCATTCGACTGGCAGGGCACCGCCGATTTGTCGGCGTATCTCGCGACGCCCGCGGCGTTCGATTTTTTGGCGCGCTGGCCGCGCGAAGTTCGCGACCAACACTGTCGCAGCACGGTCGGTGCGGCCGCCGACATGCTCGCTGACGCCTGGGGTGTGACGTTGCCGACGCACCCAGGGCTGCGGGCCCCGTGCATGCGCATCGTGCCACTGCCTGGAACGTGCCACTTGACGACTGCGCAGGAAGACGCGCTGATCGATGCGGCACGCGAACACTTGTCTGCGGAGATTGCGATCACTAGCCCCGGCGGTGTCACCGGGGTGCGATTATCGGCGTTTCTCTACAACGAGGTGGCGGACTACGAGTGCCTGCGCGACCTGCCGACGCTGCTGCGCACTCCCAACGGGATTTGAACCCGTGCCGCAGCCTTGAGAGGGCTGTGTCCTAGGCCGCTAGACGATGGGAGCCTGAACGGCTCATCACGCTACCGCTGTGGTTGGCAGCCGTGACGCGTCGACGTCGCGTCGCACTTGTTGGGGAGCAAGGAATCGAACCCTGAATAACAGATCCAGAATCTGCTGTGTTGCCAGTTACACCACTCCCCAGAGTGTTGCATCGCTCATTGTAGCCACGACTCAAGTTGACGAAACCCGACGACGCGACCGACCATGATGCCGAGTGATTCGCGGATGTTGCGCGACAGTGCATCGCTACCCCGCGTCACGCTGGTGCGCGTTGCCGACGATATCGCGTCGAAACCCAACTCGCGCGCGACGAGGCCGGCGCGCAGCACGTGATACGGGTCGCTCACGATGGCGACGCGGTCGATCATCAACACTGTTCCCCTCTCTCGCAACGACTGCAGGCTCTCGAACGTGGAGCTTCCCTGCGGTTCGACCACGATCGACTCGATCGGTACACCGCCGGCAACGAGATACTCGCGCCCCGCTTCGGCTTCGGTGAAGCGATCACCTGCCTGCTTGCCACCCGTTACCACCACGATCGGGGCGGCACCGCGCTGCCACAGTCGCAACGCGTGGTCGAGTCGCGCACGCAATTGTGGTGAGGGTCGCCCGTCATATTGCGCCGCGCCGAGCACGACGATGGCATCGACGGTCTGCCCGCCCGCAGTGAACGATTCACTGCGCCCGGTGGCCCACACTTGGGCGAGAGTCACGAGGAAATAGAGCAACAACGAAGTGAAGAGAGCAACGGCGACATAGCCACCGCGGCGCAACTTGGCGGCCAGCGCTGAGTTGACAGGCGCGGACTCGGCCGTCACGACGTCAGCCGGCGCGGGTGAGTGCGGCATCGATGCGACGCAGCGTCTCGTCGCGGCCGAGCACTTCCAACGATTCAAACAGCGGCGGCCCGACGCTGCGCCCCGTGGTTGCCACACGCAGCGGCGCTTGCAGTTTGCCGAGCCTCACGTCGATGGCCGCACCAATACCTTCGACGATGGTCTTCAGCGACTCTGCGTCCCACTCCGTCGCCGCAAACTGTTCGCGCACGGTGCGTAGCGACGAGCGAGCCCACTCGGCAGAGAACGCCTTGTCAAAGGCAGCCGCATCGATCGGCACTTCCGCGAGAAACAGAAAATCGACCATCGCCGGCACCTCAGAGAGCAGCGCAACTCGCGTCTGCACGTGCGGCGCGATCTGTAAGAACACGGCACGCTCGAAACGTTCGGCGGGCCACGGCACCGCACTCGGCACCGCCCCCGTGGCGACGGCGCCGCTTGTCGGCGCGGCTCCGGTCAGCCACGGTTCGCACGCCCCGACGAACTCGTCAAGCGACATCTTGCGCAGGTACTCGCCGTTGAAGGCGCTCAACTTCTTCACGTCAAAGAATGCCGACGAGTGGTTCACCGAGCCGAGTTCGAAGTCGCGCGTAATCGTGGCGAAGTCGACGATTTCCGTCTCCCCCGTCGGCGCCCAACCGAGCGTCATGAGGTAGTTGACCATCGCATCGGCAACCACACCCTCGGCGCGATACTGCTCGAGCGCCACCTTGTCGCGACGTTTCGACAACTTCTTGCGTTGCTCGTTCACGAGCACGGGCACATGCGCCCACACCGGCGGCGACACACCGAGCGCCTCCCACAACAGTTGCTGCTTGGGCGTGTTGGAGAGATGCTCTTCGGCGCGCACGACGTGCGAGATTTTCATCGCGATGTCGTCAACCACATTCGCGAGGAGGAACACCGACGTGCCGTTGCCGCGCAACAGGACGAAATCCTCGATCGTCGCATTGTCGAACTCCACGCGGCCGCGCACCTCGTCGTGCACCACGGTGTTGCCGGCTGGCACCTTGAACCGCAGCACGCGACCCGACCCCGGCCCCAGTCCGCGCTCGCGCGAGTAGCCGTCGTAACCGGGCTTCCCCGCCGCCTTCGCGCGTTCTTGAATCTGTTCGCTCGTCAGATCGCAGTAGTACGCGTGGCCGGAGTCAAAGAGCTGCTTGGCGGCCGCCGTATGAGCCTGCACATACGCCGACTGAAAGTAGGGGCCCTCGAAGTGCGGGTCGGATGCGCTGATGCCGATCCAGTCGAGGGCGTCGATGATGCCCTGCGTCCATTGCGGTTCGTTGCGCGACTCGTCGGTGTCTTCGATGCGCAACACGAACACGCCGTCGTTCTGCAGCGCGAGTATCCAGTTGTACAGCGCGGTACGGGCGCCACCCACGTGAAGGTACCCCGTCGGTGACGGCGCAAAACGATAACGATGAGTGCCAGACACCACAGTCGATACTAAGCGTGGTGCGATGGTTCGCGGCGCTGCGCACGCCATGTCGTCGCACGGCGCGAGTAACTTTGAGGCATGTCCGCAAAGTCGCGCGCCGAACACACCGACCACCCAGATCACCGTGCGCTCGCCGGCGGCAGCGCGCGTGCCGGAGTGTTCGGCCTCAGCGACGGTCTCGTCACCAACGTGTCGCTCATCATCGGCTTCGCCGCGAGCGGCGTTGACGCCAGTTACGTGCGACTCGCCGGCATCGCGTCTGCGGTCGCCGGCGCAGTCAGCATGGGGGCCGGCGAATGGGTGTCGGTCAAGTCGCAGAACGATCTCGTGAGGCGCGAGATGGCACTCGAGTTGCGCGAACTGAAGCGCAACGCCAGTGCCGAAACCTCCGAACTCGCCGGCATGTACCGCTCGCACGGCATGTCATCCAAACAAGCCGAGACCGCCGCCGCAGAAGTAATGAAGGACCCCGAGCGTGCCGTAATGGTGCACGCGCGCGAAGAGTTCGGGCTCGACCCCGCGCAGTTGCCCAACCCGCTGCAGGTGGCCGCGGTGTCGATCGTGACGTTTCTCGTCGGTGCGATGCTCCCCGTCATCCCCTGGCTGTCGGGGTCGGGTGACACGGCGCGCGTCGCATCCGTGGCGATCGGTGTCATTGCCGCCGCGATTCTCGGGGCGCTCATCGCCAAACAATCGGAGCGCCCCTGGTGGATGGGTAGCGCGCGCCAAATCGTCATCACCGTGTTGGCCGTGAGCGTCACGTACGTGATCGGCAGCGTGGTCGGTGTGAGCGTTTCGTGAGCCCGGCACAACATGAGTGACTACCGCTCGACGCAGCCCAACGTGCTCGGCGAACCACTCGAGCCGTGCAGCTACGACCCGCTCACCGGTTGGTATCGCAGCGGATGTTGCGAAACGGGCGGCGACGACAGCGGTGTGCACACGGTGTGCGCGATCATGACCGATGAGTTTCTTGCGTTCTCCAAACAGGCGGGCAACGATCTCTCCACCCCGATGCCGCAGTACGGGTTCGCCGGGCTGAAAGCCGGCGACCAGTGGTGTTTGTGCGCGAGTCGTTGGCAGGAGGCGTTCGAGGCTGGATTCGCGCCAAAAGTTCGCCTGCGTTCAACGCACGCGTTGACGTTGGAGTTCGTGCGGCTCGACGACCTGCAGAAGTTTGCCGTCGACTGA
>Ga0194112_10002069_pt1 | contig 28996 bp, 25 predicted proteins | sample TA2MahC400mmetaG_FD_146191 | JGI IMG/M metagenome (GOLD analysis project Ga0194112, IMG submission 146191) | Freshwater microbial communities from Lake Tanganyika, Tanzania - TA2015016 Mahale Deep Cast 400m | ecosystem: Environmental > Aquatic > Freshwater > Lake | place: Tanzania: Lake... | reverse complement strand
GTGAAAAGGGGGGGAGGCCGGCTTGGGAGGGGCGCGCTGACCCGGATGTAAGTGATTGACACATAAGCACTTCCGGAGACCGGGCGGCGGGGCGTCTCCCGCTCGGTTTGAGATGCTCGAATGGCGGTGGAGAAGTGAGCATCTGAACAGAACATGAGGCGGGGCGCTATGCGGGCGGGGCGTCGGGCTCGGAGCGGACGATTGCGGGGATGGCCTTCCAGCCGAGTGTGCGGCAGGCGAGGTAGCGGCGGTGGCCAACGACGATGCGGTAGCGTCCGCCCGGCAGCGGGGCGACGACGATGGGCTGGAGGAGGCCCCGCTCGCGGATGTTCTGCACGAGTTCCTCAGCTTCCGCGACCTCCTCGGGGTCGGCCGGCAGCGGGACGTCGCCGGCCTCGATGAGGCCGAGGGGGATTTCCTGAATGGCGTCGGACGGCCCGGGCAGGCTGCCGCGCATCACGCCGTCGGTGCCCTTGCGGAAGGAGTAGACGAAGGGCATGGCAATGTCCACGCGGGGATTGAGCTGGACGGCTTTGAAGATGTGTCGGACGATTTCGTGGGTGATGCGGGGGCGGTCTTTGGCCATGGTCATGTAGCGCAGGCGGAGCAGGATGCCGTAGTCCCACATGTCCGAGCGGATGTAGGGCTGCTGCCCCGTCTCTTTGATGACGTCGGGCGTGACCTCGCGGGCGGCGTCGAGGAGGAGCTGTTCCGCCGTGTCCCAGTCCGAGTCGTAGGTGATGCGGACGACCACCTCGTCGAGGAAGTACGCGGCCTCGGCCTTGGGCGTGTAGTTGATGGCGACCTGGCTGAAGAGCATGGCGTTGGGGATGAGGATATTGCGGCCTATGGCCTCCTCGGAGCCGATGGCGCCGCCCACCTGGTCGAGCGTGGCGTACATGAGGTCGAGCCGCTTCACGTCCCCGATGAGGCCCAGGGAGGGGAAGAGCACGCGGTCGCCGATGCGGAAGGGCCGCTTGAGGGTGACGAGGGCCCAGGCGGCGATGCCGCTGACGGGGGCCTGGAGGGACCAGCCCAACATGGAGCCTCCGACGAGGGCGGCCACGCCCCCGATGGTGTCCAGCGCGCGCACGGAGTAGAGGAGCGCCCCGAGGACAGTGACCCAGGCGAGGACGCCGACGAAGCCGGAGAGCATCCTGCTCTCGCCCTCCGGGCCGCCCCGCCAGCGCACCCAGTCGGCGATCAGGATGCCGGCCGCATGGCGGAACGCCAGCACGGCGCAGGCGATGCCCAGGAACTGCCAAAGCGTGCGGCCGGGTGCCAGCCACACGGGGCACGCGCCGGTCACGTGGAGCGCGAAGAAGCCCGCGGAGGCCGCGGCGAACGCGACTGCGGTGACGACTCGGCCCTTCATCGGCGCCCTTTCGTCGTGGGAGGCGCGAGTGGGTGGTAGGGGCGGTTCCCCTGTCTGTCCCTCATAGGATAGCGAATGGCCCGAAAAAGTAAAGGCTTGCTTCGGGAAATCGGATCGGATAGACTCCGGTGCCGGGAGGCGGGTGATGAGGGTCTGGGCGTGGTGAGCGAGAAGTTCCGCAAGGTGCTCACGAGCGTCGCGGGCCGCCACTGGATCGTCATCCTGGCGATGGTCAAGTCGGCCGCGGGCGGAATGCTCAGCGTCGGCCTGCTCGTGAAGCTGGACCGCCTGAAGTGGACAGAGTGGGACCTGGGCATGCTGATGGCAGTGACCGCGACGGTCTACACGGTGGTGTGCCTGGTCTACAGCCTGCTGCTTCATCGGGTGCCGCTCCAGCGGATGATGGCATTGGCGGCCGGGGTGGCCGGGGCGGCGGCGGTGGGGCTCTGGGCCTTCGAGGGGCGGCTGGTGCTGTTCGTGCTCGCCGCGGCCTTCTGGTTCGGCACGGCGTTTTTCTGGCCCTCGCTGATGGCCTGGATCGGGGAGAGCGACGAGGCGCACCTGGTGGGCGACCTGTCGGCCTTCAACTGTGCGTGGACGATTCCGTCGGCGGTGGGGTCGCTGCTGGGGGGCCTTCTGGAGGGCGCGGCGAAGGACACGGCGTTCAGCGGGCTGAGCCTGGTGATCGTCGCCGGGGTGTTGGGGCTGCTGATGCTCGCCGTGCCGTTCGCCCACATTCGGGGGCGGGGCGCGTTCCCGGCCACGGTGGCGTCGCCGCCGGCGACGCCTGTGCTGCCGCGGCGGTTCCGGATCGCCGGGTGGGTGGCCGCGGCGCTGGTCACGCTGGCCGTCGCCGTGCCGGGGGCGATCTTCGTGAAGCTGAATAGCTGGCTGGGCTACTCGCCGCGCGATTTCGGCATCTTCCTGGCCCTCCAGGGCGGGATGCAGGCATTCGTGTTCCTCGCCCTCGGGGTGCTCCAGGGCTGGCGCTACCGCCGCTGGCCGCTGGTGGCCCCGCTGGTGTTGAGCGGCGCGGGCGCGGCGTTGCTGTTCTTCCCCCTGGGCGGCGGGGGCTTCTCGTGGCACGTGCTGGCCCTGGGCTTCATCCTGCTGGGGGCGGGGATGGGCCTGGGCTACGCCACCGGCTTCTACTACACCATCGCCGGGGGCGGCAACCGCCGCCGAAGGGTGGGGTTCTTCGAGGCCATCATCTCCGTGCAGCACGCGATTGGGGGCGCTCTGGGCGGCTCGGTGGCTGCCGCGTTCGGCCGGCGCGTGCCCTACCTGGCCGTCGCGGGGCTTGCCGCCCTGGGTGTCCTCGTGCAGGGCAGCCTGCTCAAGGGGGTCGCGCCGGCCCGCGAGCCGGAGGGTGGCCTTGACATGGCGGAGCGTGAGGAATAGGATGCGAGTGGCGGTGTGTCGAACTCTGGCCCGTTTCCCGGAAGGAGTCAAACGATGAAGCCAGGCTGGGCGACTGTGGTCCTCGGGGCTGTGGTTGGGCTCGTGGGGTGTCGGGCGGCCGGCCCGGCCGTGGCGCCCCAGGCGCCGGCGAAGGAGGCCCCCAAAGCCAAGGAGGCGCCGAAGGCGGTAGAGAAGGCCAAGCCGCTCACGCCCACGACCGTGCCGCCGGGGGAGTGGCTCTCGCTGTTCGACGGCAAGAGCCTGGACGGCTGGAAGGTGCTGAAGGGGGACGCCTTCGCGCTGGCCGGCAAGGTGGAGGTGAAGGACGGGCAGATCGTGCTCGGCGAGGGCATGCCCTTCACAGGCATCGGGTGGGAAGGCGAGTTCCCCAAGGAGGACTTCGAGGTCCGCTTCGAGGCCCAGCGGCGCAACGGCATTGACATCTTCGGCTCCTGCACCGTCCCCGTGGGCAATGAGCACGTGACCTTCTCGTGCGGCGGCTGGGGCGACAGCGTGGTCGGCCTCTCCAGCATAGACGACCGCAATGCGAGCGACAACGAGCAGACGAAGATCATGAGCTTCAAGAACAACCAGTGGCACGAGTTCCGCGTCCGCGTCACCAAGGCCAAGATCGAGTGCTGGGTCGGCGACAAGCAGGTGATAGACCTGGAGCGGAAGGGCCACAAGTTCACCGTCTACGACGAGCTGCTCCCCTGCCGCCCCGTCGGCTTCTTCTCCTGGAGCACCGAGGGCGGCGTCCGCAACATCGAGATGCAGCGGCTCAAGGCCAACTGAGGGCCAGACAAGGGATACAGGATGGACAACGCCACGTTCCTGAAAGCCCTCCAGTCTCGAGTGGCGACGTTCAACGACGCGGTAGGTACAAAGGAGGGCGACTGGGTGGTGAAGGGCTTCATTGACGTGGCCCGGAACATCTACACCCTGTCGCTGGACACGAAGGTCATCTCCAAGGTCATGGAGTTGCTGCTTCTGCCGGAGCTGGCTCGTTTCGCCGAGGCCCACCGGCTCAAGATGGTGCTGGCGGAGCACCAGAACTTCTACCCTGATGTCACTTTTGTTGACCCGCGGGGCCACCGGTTCGCCTTAGACATCAAGAGCACGTACCGGCTTAGTGCCCGACAGGTCAACGGCATGACTCTCGGAGCATTCACGGGGTATTTCCGAGACCGGCGGAGCAAGAAGAACATCACATTCCCGTACGAGAGCTACCAGGGCCATTTCACGCTGGGCATCGTCTACTCGCAGGTGCCCGAGGCGGTGCGCCATGCCGGCAAGTACACGCTCGACGAACTGGAGAGCATTGCTTCGGTCATCTCCGATTTCGCGTTCTTCGCCCAAGAGAAGTTCAGGATTGCCTCTGACAGGCCTGGCAGCGGGAACACGAAGAACATCGGCTCCGTCACCGACATGGCCCGGCTGGTCGAGGGCAAGGGGCCGTTTGCCGAGCTTGGGCAGGAGGTGTTCGATGACTACTGGATGTTCTACCTGACCGCCGACATGGCTCGCGCGGCGGAGCTGCCCAAACGGCCCTACACAAACCTCAAGAGCTACCTGAAGCACAAGGGACTGACATGACCGCCTTCGAGCCATTGCCCAAACGCCTCAGGAGGGTCTTCGTCCCGCCGATCAAGTGCCAGGGGATCAAGACCAAGCTCGTGCCGTTCATCCTTGCGAACGTTCAGTGGGATGGACGAGGACGTTGGATCGAGCCCTTCCTTGGATCCGGGGTCGTCCTGCTCAACGTTCGACCCCAGCGCGCGGTCGCGAACGACAGTAACCCGCATATCATCGAGCTGTACCGTAGGGTCCAAGACGGACGCATCACACCGAGAGCGGTGGGGGAACACCTCACCCGCGAAGGCGAGCTTCTGGCCTCTCGCGGCGAGAGCTACTACTATGCGGTTCGGGACCGTTTCAACCGCAATGCAGATCCCCTCGATTTCCTGCTACTGAACCGTTCCTGCTTCAATGGCGTCATGCGGTTTAACCGCAAGGGTGAGTTCAACGTCCCCTTCTGCCGGAAGACGGAACGATTCCAACAGGCCTACGTGACCAAGGTCGTCAACCAAGTGTCGGGGTTGGGGGACATCCTCTCGGGGAGGACGTGGGATTTCCGAGCCGGCGATTGGCGGTCATGCTTGCAGGACGCGGACGAAGCCGACTTTGTCTACTTCGACCCCCCGTACATCGGGCGGCACACGGACTACTACAGCCAGTGGAGTGACGACGATGCGGTGGCGCTGGCAGAGGCGGCTCGGTCACTGCCCTGTGGATTCGCCCTCTCCATGTGGAAGCAGAACCGGTACCGGGCCAACGCTCACTTGCGGGAGCACTGGGGCGGGATGGTCGAGCGCACAGTGCCCCACTTCTACCACGTCGGCTCCACAGAAAGCCTCCGGAACGCCATGGTGGAGGCACTGGTGATCAAGCCAGGCCACGAGGCCACGGCGCCCGCGGTGCCCGCTGCCGAGAGGCAGGCCCAGGGAAGCCTCGTCTTCGCCGGCTGAGACCAGACTCGGGGATAGCCAGTGAAGCGCTCAACCAGCCCGGACCGGTTCCTCACGCACGCGGAGCGGGTGCAGGCCGAGGCCGCGGTCGCTGAGGCCGAGGTGCGCACCTCCGCCGAGGTGAAGCTGGTCATCGCGCGCCACTGCTGGTCCGGCATCAAGGCGAAGGCCGCGGCCGTCTTCCACAAGCTCGGCCTCGACAAGACGGCGGAGCGGAACGCCGTCCTGGTTCTGCTGGTCACCACCAACCGCGAATTCCTCATCTATGGCGACGAAGGGATCCACCAGAAGGTCGGGCAGAGCTTCTGGGACGACGTGCGCGACGTGATGGCGGGCCACTTTCGCGAGGGCCGGTTCGGCGAGGGCCTCGCCGAGGGGATTCGGCGGATCGGCGGGAAGCTCGCCGACCACTTCCCTGACCGCGCGGAGGACAAGAATGAACTCCCGGACGAGGTGGCGTTCGAGCAGTAGCTGTGTGGCCATCCTCGTGGCCGCTCTCGCCGCAGCGGCCTGCGGCGCCGACGCTCCCGCCGCCGCGCCGCCGGGGAAGCGCGTCCAGAAGGACTACTCGCCCTTCCCAAACCCCGACGCAGGCTACGTGACCGACCTCGCTGGTCTGCTCACTGCCGACGAGGAAGAGCGGATCGAGCGCTGGCTCTGGCAGACCGAGAGCCGCGCGGGCGTCGAAATCGCCGTCGTCACCATCGGATCCATCCGCGACTACCGGGACGCGCCGAACCAGTCCATCGAGGCATTCGCGCGGGGGCTGTTCGACGCCTACGGCATCGGCAACATGCCCAGGAACAATGGCGTCCTGCTCCTGGTCGCGCGGAACGACCGCAAGGTCCGCATCGAGCTGGGCGCGGGCTACGGCCACGCGCGGGACGGCGACGCCGCGCGCATCGTCAACGACGTCATCGTCCCGCGCTTCAAGAAGGACGACTACGCCGGCGGCATCACGGACGGCGTGAGGGCGATCCTGCGCGAGTTCGCCGGCGTGCGCATCGGCTGGAACTGGAAGCTGATCGGCCTCCTGATCGCGATCCCCGTGGTTGGCCTCATCGCCTACAGCCTGTTCCGAAGCGGCAAGCGTGGCTGGGGCTGGGTGGCCGTAGGGTTCTTGATCGTCATCGTCCTCGCCACCATCCACGTGATCCTCGACATCCTGCGCCACATCCCGAAGGGACGGAGCAGCGGCTGGAGCGCCGGGGGCTTCGGGGGCGGCTTCGGCGGGGGCTCCTCCGGCGGCGGAGGAGCCACGGGAAGCTGGTGAGGGAACAACCGTGAAATGCCCAACGTGCCAGTTCGTCGAACTCGTCGAGCGCGGGGTCGCGAGCCAGCCGGTGAAGCTCGACCTGTGCCCCGAGTGCAAGGGCATCTGGTTCGACGGCGGCGAGCTGGCGCGCGTGCTGGGCGGCTCGGCCACGGACCTCGACATTCCGCACGATGCCCGGCCCTCGCGGCGCTTCTGCCCGCGATGCACCGAACTGCTCTACGCCTTCGCGTATCCCCAGACCTACGTGACGGTGGATATGTGCCGAGCCTGCAAGGGACTCTGGCTCGACGCGAAGGAGTTCCCCCAGATCAAGCTGGCCCGCCAGCAGCCTCGCTCGCCGGCCAGACGGGAGGAGCGGGACCAGCCGCCGGGCATCAAGGGCGCGCTCCTGCGGATGATTGACGAGAGCATCGAGTCGCTCAAGCTCTGGTAGCGGCCAGCCGCAGCCTGTCGCACATCAGCGCGCAGGCCACGAAGACCGCGGCGAAACCGAGGAGGGCATAGCGGAAGACGTCGGCTGCCGCGGCGCCGCCCGGCAGCAGACCCCGCATTGCCCCGGCGACGAAGAGGGGGAGGACGACCCCCAGGTCGCGCCAAACAAAGGCCGCGCCGAGGGCCAGGTGGCGGCTCTCGCTCGGGGCCACGCGGCCCATCAACGCCATCGCGCCCGACTGGGCGAGGGTGTTCTGCGTCGCCATCGCGCCGGCGCAAAGTGTAAGCGACAGCCCGGGGCTGCCCCGCCACAGGGCCGCGGCCACGATGCCGGCCGCTGCGAGCAGGAAGCTCACCTTCAGCACCCGCCCCTGCCCGAGCGCATCGCCCAGCACGCCCACTGGGAAGCAGAGCGCCACCCGCGCCACGTAGAAGGCCACGGTGGGCCACTGCCCGCCCGTCGTCGCCCGCGAAAGCTCGCTGAACACGCCCAGCAGAATCCCGTAGGACAGCGACGAGCAAAGGAGGATGACGCCCACGAGCACGATGGGCCTCTGTCTCGCCACCCGCCAGAATGCCGCGAACGAGAAGCCCTCGCGCCGGGGCGCCGTCCGAGGCACGAAGCACAGGAGCACCAGCGCCGGCAGCCCCAGGGCCAGGCTCGTGAGAAGCAGTGCGTCGCGCGACACGATAAGGCCCAGGAGCCCCACGCCCAGCGCCTGGCCCGCCGTGAGCGCCGCGTAGAAGAAGCCGCTCGACGCCCCGTGCCGCTCCGTGGCGTCGAGGAGCTGCGCCTGGCTGGTGATCCAGAGCGACGCCGCGCCCCAGCCCCACACGACGGCCGCCGCCAGCACGGGCGCCCAGCCCGTCGAGAGCCACAGCGTCGCCACGAAGCCCAGATACGTCGCCGCCCCGAGGAGTTCCGACAGGAACCCGCCCAGCGCCCGCAGCGTCACGCCCACGAACACCCGCCAGAAGGCAAACGACAGGTAGACCGCCGCGAGCACGGCGAAGCGCTTCCCGCCCAGCACGCGGTCCAGGTGCTGCTGAAGCGCCCCCGGCCCCAGGAAGATGAAGAAGAAGGCGCCCGAGAGGAGCCAAAGCTCGGGAACGAGGAAAGGTCTCTTGCCCACTTGTGCGCCGCCTCCGGACGCGTGACTCGTGACGCGTGACCAGGAAGAGCCCCCACGGCCATTTTCCTGTCTTGTCACGCGTCACGGGTCACGCGTCATGTTCCACCCCGGGCCATTTGTCACCCCAGGCTCTGAATGGTAGAATAGCAGCAATTCCGTGGCGTGCAACTAAGGGAGCCTCGATGAGCCAGAAGTTCCTCGTCACCTCAGCCCTGCCCTACGTCAACGGCGTGAAGCACCTGGGCAACGTGATCGGCTCGCTGCTGCCGGCCGACATCTATGCGCGCTGGCGCCGCATGCAGGGGCACGACGTGTTGGCCGTCTGCGGCACCGACGAGCACGGCACGCCCTGCGAGCTGGCCGCGCTCGAAGAGGGCCTGCCCGTCGCCGACTACGCCGCCAAGTACTACGCCATCCAGAAGGGCATCTACGAGGCCCTCGGCCTCTCCTTCGACTACTTCGGCCGCACGTCCAGCCCCCAGAACCGTGCCATCACCCAACACCTGTTCCTGCGCCTCTGGGAGAACGGCTACATCGCCGAGCGGGCCATCCGCCAGCTCTATTGCGCCGACTGCGCCCGCTTCCTGCCCGACCGCTACGTGCAGGGCACTTGCCCCTTCTGCGGCTTCACCCGCGCGCTCGGCGACCAGTGCGAGAGCTGCACAAAGCTCCTCGACCCCACGGACCTCCGCGAGCCCCGCTGCGCCGTGTGCCAGCGCTCGAACCTCCAGGTGCGCGAGTCCAAGCACCTCTTCCTCGACCTCCCCAAGGCGGCGCCCCTCGTCGAGAACTGGATCGCCACGCGCACCCACTGGCCCAAAGTCACCCTCGCCATCGCCCACAAGTGGCTCAACGAGGGCCTCCGCGAGCGCTGTATCACCCGCGACCTCAAGTGGGGCGTACCCGTGCCCCACGACGGCTACCGCGACAAGGTCTTCTACGTCTGGTTCGACGCCCCCATCGGCTACATCGGCATCTCGATGGAATGGGCAGAGGCCCGCGGCACCCCCGACGCCTGGCAGCGCTACTGGAAAGACCCCGCCACGCGGCTCGTGCAGTTCATCGGCAAGGACAACGTGCCCTTCCACGCCGTCACCTGGCCCGCGGTCATCATGGCCGCCGCCGACGGCTTCGTGCTGTGCGACATGCTCAAGGCCTTCGAGTGGCTCAACTACGAGGGGGGCAAGTTCTCGACCAGCCAGGGCCGCGGCGTCTTCAGCGACCAGGCGGTCGAGCTCTTCCCCGCCGACTACTGGCGCTACTACCTGTGCGTCGTCGCGCCCGAGAAGGGCGACAGCGATTTCACCTGGGCCGGCTTCCAGGCCGCCGTCAACAGCGACCTGGCGAACGTCCTCGGCAACTTCGTCCACCGCACCCTCACCTTCGTCAACAAGAACTGGGGCGGCGTGGTGCCCGAGGCCGTGGGCGCGGGCGACGCCGAGGCCGCCATCCGCCAGACGCTCGCCGACACGGTGAAGGCCGTGGACGACGCGATGGAGGAGTGCTCGTTCCAGAAAGCCGTCCGCGCCCAGCGTGACGCCTGGGCCGCGGCCAACGCCTACTTCCAGGCCAAGCAGCCCTGGCACCAGGTGAAGACCGACAAGGCCGCCGCAGGCACGACCCTGAACACCTGCGTCCACCTCTGCCGCGCCTTTGCGGTTCTCGGCTCCCCCTTCATCCCATTCGCGGCGCGGCAACTCTTCGCCAACCTTGCCCTCGACGGCTCAGCCGAGGCCACGCCCTGGACGACTATCGAGGACTGGGCGTGCCTCACCGGCCACAAGGTGAGTCCCAAGCCTGCGCCCCTCTTCACCAAGATCGAGGACGCCCAAGTCACCCAACTCCAGGCCCGGTTTGCCGGCGCGCAAACCAAGAGCTAGTTAGGAGCGATTGCCATGGCCAAGGGAAACTACCGGGACCGCAGAGAGCCCAAGAAGCCGAAGAAGGACAAGAAGGCCAAAGGCGCCGACGCCAAGTAGGGGACACGTGACCGCAGGCAGGCGCATCGGCCTCGTCGTCGTGCTGTTCCTCGCGGGCGTGGGCCTGGCGTTCGCGCTCCAGGGTGTGCGCGGGCCGGGCGGCACGACGCGGGAGAGAGGCAGCGGTGCGCCACAGCGGATCGTGACGACGGCGCCGAGCGCCGCCGAGCTGCTCTTCGCCATCGGCGCGGGCGACCGAGTGGTGGGCGTAGGGGACTGGTGCCGCCACCCGCCCGAGGCCGAGAGCCTGCCTCGCGTCGGCGGGGAATACAATCCCGCTCTCGAACAGATGCTCGCTCTCCGGCCCGACCTGGTGGTCGTCCAGGGCAAGGCGGAGAAGATCGAGGCTTTCTGCCGCCACAACGCCATCCGCGTCCTGCACCTGAACACCGACACGCTGGCGACCCTGCGCTCGGGGCTGCACGAGCTGGGCCGCGCCGTGGGCCTCGAGGCAGAGGCCGACCGCTTGGCCGCGCGCATCCAGGCGGAGCTGGCGGCCGTCGCATCCCGCGTGGCCGGGCGGCCCAGGCCGCGCGTCTTTCTCTGCATGGGCCACAGCCCCGGCTCGCTCCGCGGCCTCTCGACCGCGCACGGCAAGAGCCTGTTCAGCAGCCTCCTCGACATCGCAGGGGGCGAAAATGTGTTGGGCGACATTGACCTTGCCTATCCGCCCGTGTCGAAGGAGCAGCTCCTCGAGCGCGAGCCGGAGGTGATCCTGGAGCTGCACCCCGGCGAGGAGCTGTCGGAGGATGCCCGCCGCCAGCTCGTGGCCGACTGGCAGGCCGCGGCCTCGCTCCCCGCCGTCCGCAACGGCCGCATCCACATTCTCACGGACGATGCGCTGCTCGTCCCCGGCCCCCGCGTGCCCCTCGTGGCCCGCCGCCTGGCCCAAGTACTCCATCCCGAAATGACCAATGTCCAATGACCAATGACCAACGAAAGCCCAGGACCGCCCGCTTCTTACTTGGTCATTGGTCATTGGTCATTGGTCATTCGCCCGCGACCATCGAGGCGCGCTGAATGCCCGACCCGCTGCTCCAATTCGACGCCGTGGCCTACCAGTACCCCGACTCGGCCTGGCGGCTGGAGGGCGTGAGCCTGGCCGTCGGGGCTGGCGAGGTGTTGGCCATCATCGGGCCGAACGGCTCGGGCAAGAGCACGCTCCTGCGCATTGGGGCAGGCGTGCTGCGGCCGCGTGCCGGCCAAGTGCTGCTGGGCGGACGCGACCTGACCCGCCTTGCCCGCCGCGAGATCGCCCGCTCGCTCGGCTATCTGCCGCAGCAGGTGCGGAGCGACTTCGACTACCGCGTCGAGGAGGTCGTGGCGATGGGCCGCTTCCCGCACCTGGCGGGCGCCGGCTTCCTCTCCGCCGCCGACCGCGCGGTGGTGGACCGCTGTCTGGCAGAGACCGAGACCGCCGACTACCGCCAGCGGCCCCTCTCCCACCTGTCGGGCGGCGAGCGGCAGCGGGCCTTCCTCGCCTCCGTCCTCGCCCAGGAGCCGCGCGTGCTGCTCCTGGACGAGCCGACCGCGGCCCTCGACCTGCACCACCAGGTGCGCTTCTTCCGCCTCGTCCGCCGCCTCGCCGAGCAGGGGATCGGCGTCGTTGTGGTCACTCACGATGTGAACCTGGCTTCGCTCTACTGCGACCGCGTGGCACTCCTCCGCGCCGGCCGCCTAGTCGAGCACGGCGACCCCGAAGCCGTTCTCCGCGCCGACGTCCTCCAAGCCACCTATGGCTCCGACGTGCTGCTCAGCAGCCATCCGGCCACCGGCCGCCCAATCGTCCTCCCCGCCGCAGGCGGCGGGGAAATCGAAAATCGAAAATCGAAAATCGAAAATGCTTAGCCCTCGCCGCTGCGCGCTCACCCTCGCCGCCTACCTCGTGCCCTGCCTGGCCGTGGTCTGCGCCGCGCCCTTCGTGGGGAGCGCGGCGACGACGCCCGAGATTCTCTGGATGCTGCGCGTGCCGCGCGTGGCTCTGGGCTTTCTGGCCGGCGGCGCGCTCGCCCTGGCCGGCGCCGCCCTCCAGGTCGTCCTGCGGAACCCGCTGGCCGAGCCGTACACGCTTGGCGTGGCCAGCGGCGGGGCGCTGGGGGCTGTCGTCGCCATCATGCTCCCTGGCCTGGCTGTAGCCATCGGCCCACTTTCGTCCGTCCAGCTCTTCTCGCTCGCCGGCTGCGGGCTGGCGCTGGGGCTGATCTACGTCCTCGCCCGCAGGCCGCAGGGCATCTCGATGAGCATGCTGCTCCTCGCCGGCGTGACCATTGGCATCCTGTGCGGCGCGCTCATCATGCTCGTCCGCTTCCTCGCCAAGCCGACTATCCTCGTGGCGATGGAGCGCTGGGTGATGGGCGGCCTCGACGTGTTCGGCTACCGCGACCTGGCGGCGCTCCTGCCCTTCCTGCTGCCCGGCCTTGGGCTGCTCGCGCTACAGCTCCCCTCGCTCGACCACCTGTCGCTCGGCGAGGAGATGGCGGCGGGGCACGGGGTGGACGTGGCGGCGGTCCACCGCGAGGTCTTCCTCGGCGCGGGGCTCGCCACCGCCGCAGTCGTCTCGGTCACGGGGCCGATTGGCTTCGTCGGCCTCATCGTGCCGCACACGGTGCGGCGGCTCTCGGGCTTCGACCATCGCATCGTGTTGCCCGCGTCGTTCCTCCTGGGCGGGGCGTTCCTGGTGGCCTGCGACGCGGCGGCCCGCGTGGTGGTGGCCCCGGCCGAGATGCCGGCCGGCATCCTCACCGCCCTCGTCGGCGGCCCGGTCTTCATCCACATCCTGCTGAAGCGGAAGTAACGCCCGCCAGCCCCGTTATTCCCAGACTATGCGCGCGACGTAGACGCTGTTGTCGGAGCCGTATTTCTCGCAGCCGACGGGCTGCATCCACTCGGCCACAGTGACCCAGGTCTCGGCGTCGCTGACCTCGCAGACGCCGAAGTTGCCGAGCCTTGCGCCCCGCTCGGGCACAAGAATACGCTCCGTGCGGCGGACGACGCACAGCCGCTCGGGGTCCACCTGGGCGATGAACAGCCGCGCGCGGTGGCGGAACACGTGGTCGTTGTTCGCGCCCCGCCGCGTGTAGACGAGGAGGAGGCCCCGCGGGTGCGCGACCCAGTGCTGCTGGGTGTTGTAGTTGCCGAGCGGCTGCCCCTCGTCGAAGCGCCACTCGACGGGCTTGTCGAAGCGCAAGCCGTCGGGCCCGCTCGTCACGTAGCCCGCTTGGTCGTTCCGTAGCGTGAGGTAGTAGCGGTCCCCGAGGCAGGCGAGCGACGGCTCGGCGAAGCCGCGCGGCACGGCCAGCGTCAGCTCCGTCCCGTGCTCCGCGTAGGAGAGCGTCCGCCCGTCGAACGTGCAGCGAAGCACTGTGGCCGTGTAGCAGCGCTCGGCCCGGTCGTCGCCCTTGAAGTAGATGGGCAGCAGGATGTCGCCGTTCGGCAGGTCGTAGCGCTGCACGCTGCCTGCCCCCGCGCTGAAGAACTTCTTGTTGTCGGGCATCTCCATAGTCCGCCACTCGGCCCACGAGCGGGCCGCGGGGTCGTAGACCGACCAGGCGGTCTGGCGGTGACGGTAGTCCATCACGCGGTTGTCGCGGTAGTGGACGTTTTGGCCGATGCCGAGGAGCTTGCCCGACTTGGCGTGCCACTTGGGCGTGAAGTCGCAGATGCACACCTCGATGTCGCCTTCGCGCCGCCGGGCCAGCGTGGCGTGCTCGACAGGCCCCGACCACTTGCCGCCGAGGTCGTCGGTCCGCATCTCATTGAGCGCGTAGAACACGTCGGAGCCGCTCAGCAGCAGCCTCTGCATCGTGAGCACCACGGAGGGCGGATTGCCTGGGATGGCGCCCGCGCGGGGGTGTACCCAACACGTCTTGCGGTCGAACCCCGAGTGAATCGTCTCCAGCTTCACCTGGTACTTGATGATGGGCAAGGGCGCCGCCTCCTTCTCCTGTGCCGCGCCCGCGCCGCCGGCAGCGAAGAGTACGAGCGCGACGCGCGACAGACGTGTGGCCGCCATCGGGTTCTCTCCGGCCAGCCCTCCCCAGGCATTATCGGCGAATGCCCGCCATTGTCAACCCCCGCCCGGCGTACCTCTTCTGCCCAGAACCGCCAGAGCCCTTGACAACCGGCAGGGAGACACCTATGATCCACCCGGCCGGTGGAACGGACGCGGGTCCTCCGGGAGAGCAACCCGCCAAGGATAGCCGGCCGGGGCTGGGCCATGGCAAGCTCATCCTCATCCGAAAGGCTCAGGAGTAGGCCGATGGCATCGCGACGCGCATTCCTCAGGAGGTTGGCCGCTGTGGGAGGGGCCGCCGTCGTCCCGAGCATCATCTCGTCCGCGGCCCTGGGGCGCGATGGCGCGGCGCCGCCGAGTGACCGCCTCGGGCTGGGGGTCATCGGCGCGGGCGGAAAGGCCCGCGGCGGCATGGCGACGTTCATGGCGCTGAAGGATGTCCAGGCCATCGCCATTGCCGAGCCTAACGACAAGCGCCGCGAGCAGGCCCTTGTGGCGGCCCGCCTGAAGCCCCAGGACGGCTGCCGCGACTTCCGCGAGATGGTCGTGCTGCCTAACGTTGACGTGGTGCTGGTTGGCACGCCGGACCACTGGCACGTGCTCCAATCAATTGCGGCGGCGAAGGCGGGCAAACACGTCTACTGCGAGAAGCCGCTGAGCAACACGATTCGTGAGGGCCGCGCCCTGGTCGAGGCCGTGAAGCGCTACGGGGTGGTCTTCCAGCACGGCACCCAGCTCAAGTCGTCGGGCGGCACCCGCCTGGCCTGCGAGCTTGTCCGCAACGGGCGCATCGGCAGGCTCAAGTCGGTCCGCATCGGCTCGCCGCCGGGCGCGGCGACGGGAGTTCATCCCCCCCAGCCTGTGCCCGACTGGCTGGACTACGATATGTGGCTCGGGCCGGCCCCCTGGCGGCCCTACGCCCCGCCCGTCGTCAACAACTGCGGCTGGTACTTCGTCTCCGACTTCAGCAAGTCGGGCTGGGTCGCGGGCTTCGGCGTGCACGACATTGACATCGCCCAGTGGGGCCTTGGGCTGGAGCGCACCGGCCCCGTCGAGATCGAGGGCACGGGCGTCTTTCCCAAGGACGGCCTCTACGACACCGTGCTCACCTATCGCCTTGAGTTCCGCTACGCCAACGGCGCGGTCATCACGATGACCGACACCGGGCAGAACCGCCACGGAGTGCTCTTCGAGGGCACCGAGGGCACGGTCTACACCCGCGGCGGCATCGAGTGCAAGCCGTCAAGTCTGGCCTACGAGAGATTCGGCGCCAACGAGGTCCACCTATACCAGAGCTCGAACCACGAGGCGAACCTCATCGAGTGCATCAAGACGCGGCGCGAGACGATCACCCCAGCCGAGATCGCCCATCGCTCGTGCTCGACCTGTCTCCTGGGCGGTATTGCCCTCCAGCTTGGCCGCAGGCTCCGCTGGGACCCCGCCGCCGAGCGTTTCCCCGACAACCCCGACGCCAACCGGCTGCTCAGCTACGCGATGCGAAGCCCCTGGACTCTCTGACGGCAACGAGCCTTCATCATAGGAGCGATTCATGCGGCTTGCAGCGCTGATAGCCCTTGCGGCGGCTCTCTGCACCGCGGCGCCCGCGAAGGGCGGTTTTGTGGCCGAGGTGTGGGGCAATCGCCCACTGTGCCACCACAAAGGCACGTTCAGGGTGGATGGCAAGGTTGCGCAGTTCGACCTCTCGGCGCTGCCGAAGGACACGACGATCCACCGCGCCGTGCTACGCGGCATCCAGCGGCGCGGCGACTACAGGACCACCATCGAGCTTTATCCCCTCGCCCCCGACCAGGATGAGGCGCCCGCCGGGGCGAAGATGCTCGCCCTCCGGCCCCCCTGGTTCAACTCCTTCGACGCCACGGAGGCGGTCCGAACCTGCGTGGCAAAGGGCGAGGGCGCGCTCCGCCTCCACATGAAGGTCGCTCCAAACTGGCGTCCAGAGGAGACGACGCTTGAGCTTGCCTATGACGGCGCGGCCAAGGACCCCACGCCGAAAGTCAGCGGCCTGCGCGCAGTCCATCACGACGGGCAGACCTTCCTCACCTGGAAGGAGCACGAGGACATCCTGGCCGACTGCGATGCCGTGACGCTAGAGAACATGGAGAAGAAGCTCCTCCCCCTCCGCGGCAAACAGGAGGTCGTCTACCGGATCTACGCCAGCGACCAGGCGATCACGCCGGCGACACTTGGCCGCGCCACGCTGATCGCTGAGGTGCCGTTCGTTCTCTCGATGTACTACCTCGACAGCGTGCGCACCATCGAGCACCCGAACAAGGAGCGTGGCGAGGGGGGCACGCCCTTCGTCGGCGGCGCTCGCGCCCGGCGCGACCCTGTGCCGCCCTACGTCATCGCCAAGGGCGAGGAGCCGCTGCCCCGCGGCAGCGGCCTCTACGTGCGGACCATCGCCAAGCCGGGGAAGACCTACTACGCCGTCGTAGCCGCCCTCAACGGTCGCGAGGCCGTGGCACGCGACGGCCTCTCCGCCGCCAACAGCCTTCAGGAGCCTGTCGCCGAGGCGCCCGCCCCGCCAATCCCCGTCCTCCAGTCGTCGCAGCACGCGAAGTCGGAGGAGCGGGGCAACCCTGGCTGGAGCGTGAGCACCTACAACTACTGGCTGGAGTTCCCCTACGCGAACGTGCCGCGCCAACTGGCCGTAGCGACGCGCGAGTTCCGCGGCCTCTCGGCCGGCACGAAGGGCGAGCTGTGCGTGAACCTCGGCTTCTACGGCAGCCAGCCGGCGTTCGTCTCACGCGAGCGCGGCGGCGGCGCCGTCACCCTCTGCCCGCCGTGGGACCAGGACGACTCGATCCTCCAGGGCCGCCACGAGTGCCTGGAGACCCTCCGCTCCTACGACCAGGGCGTGGTCCACCCCTGGGGCCAGCGCCGAACCCTCGCCCTCGTGGAGTGGGCGAAACGCGAGTTCCCCGTTGACCCCCTCCACGTCACCCTGGTTGGGCAATTCGCGCTCTGGGGGCTGCGGCACGGCGACGTCTTCGCCACCGTCACGTCCGACGCCTACGGGAACTTCAACAAGGGCCGCGAGGCCCAGAAGCACGGCCCGACGTGGGGACCCTATCCCCAGGGCTCGAAGGACTGGCTCGGAATTGACCAGTGGGACTACATGAACGTGTGCAAGTGGGTCCGCGAGAACCGGACCGTGGAGCTGCCCTACCTCGTCCTGCGGCCAACAAGTGCAAGCCACGTGGGCGACATCGGGCCGTGGGCCTGGCCGGAGCTTTACCGCGCGCTCCACGACACCAAGCGCGCCTTCACCGCGCGCCACGGGGGCGTCTGGTCCGGCGCGCCGCTCGCCGGCACCATCATGCCCGCAAGGATTCGCCGAGACCAGTCGCTCCCCGCCTTCGCCAACTGCTCGCTCGACGGCATGCCGGGGGACGGCGATATGTCCAACAACGGCGGCGTGGGCGCCGACAGCGATGTGATCGCCGACCTCAACGGCTGGCTGCTCTGGGACACCGAGACCATCGTGGACGAGCCGGACCGCTGGGAAATGACGGTCTACCTCTACGCCGGCGACCCGAAGCAGGGCCGGCAGGGAGCTCCCGCGGACACCTGTACGGTGGACCTCACCCCCCGCCGCTGCCAGAGGTTCGCCGCCAAGCCCGGCCAGCGCTTCCAATGGAGCAACACCCCGCCGGAGGGCGGCCAGGCCGCCGCTGGCCAGGCCATCGCCGACCGATGGGGCCTAGTCACCCTCGAACGACTCGTCATCACAAAGGGAATGCATCGCGTCAGGGTCTGGCGCTCAGCCGAGTGAAGTGGGAAGGCATCGGGCGGCCGGCTGGGGGCAGTGGCGCTCCCTGACGCCAGGGGCCAGGAAGCCGGCACCACTCTTCGCACCGACATGCACAAGCCCGCACTTGGTGGAGGCGGTGGGAATCGAACCCGAATTGGGGCACTTCTGTAAGATCTTGTCCTGCATAGACACGTGACGCAAGGTCCTCCGCCCCAACCGCTTAGCGATTCTACTGGGTTTCCTCTCTTTTCCCTGAGTTCCCCGTTCTTCCCTCCAAATACTCCCGTCTTCCCGCACTCATGGTTGATGGCGACTAGTACCAGGGCGGCCGGCTCGTCGCGGAGCACCTTCTGGGGCTCGGGCACCGCGATGTCGCCGTCGTGGTGGGCGACCGCGCGAGCGAGCACTCGATCAAGCGGTGCCGTGGTTTCTCAGACGTATCCCCGGGAGGAGAAGCTGTCGAAGTTGACGCCGCGGGAGAAAGAGGAGCGGGCTTACGCCGAGCAGGTCATCCGCCGTGGCAAAGACCTCATGCGCAAGGGCTGCCTGGGCGGCAGTTACACTCCCGCCGAGGTGCGGGACTTGCGCCTGCACGCGGTCTGGGCGCAGACCCAGTGCGTGCCGGACTGGATGCTGCCCTACACGCTGGGGCTGACGCGCAAGGAGCGGCCACAATGGGGCGAGGAGGCGCCCGACTTCTGCCTGCCGCGCATGGAGTATGCCCTGCGCAGCCCTCGCTATTCCGACCTGAATCCGCCTGCCACGATATTTGGATGCCCTCGCGCGACTACTTCGGCCCCGGTCCGCACGGCTGCACCAACACCCTGCATCCGCTGTCGCTCGAGCATCGGGCCCGCCACGAAAAGTCGTACTACATGAGCTACCCGAACCACACGGTGGACTACCTGATGGACGACATGGGCCACCGCACGCGCAACGCCTACGCTAACACCGGAGGCAACGCGATGATCGTTATGGTGGACGTGGACGGCAAGGTCGCTTACAACGATAAGCAGGACAGTCCGGAGAATTGGGTCCCTTCAGAGATCATGGGCCGAGGCCTGGTGAAGGTGCGTTCGTGGCAAGTGCCATTGATGAACTGGCAGATGCTGCGGACCACCACGCTGCAACGCGAACTTCACGCCGTCTTGGCGAATGGTGGCAAGGCCGTCCCATCTGGCAAACGGCCTCTGGTCCTGGGCGAACTCCAGTTCACGCTGGAGGGTGCCAAGATCATGGAGGTCAACCCTACCGCCCAGACGGTCGCATTGAAAGGGAAGAGCTGGAACGCCCCGGAGCCCCTAACCCTGACCTTGAGCGTGACCGGCACGACCCGCCTGGTGCGGCGCGATTGGGACAAACCCGTGGCCGCCCGGCTCGCCGACTTCCGGGTCAGCCAGACGATCAGCGCCGCCTGCTTCCCGGGCAAGGACGACCAGAGTGGGCGCGCGCTGGCTGGGCGAAGGGGGCCTTCAGGCCTCGGCCGACCCCATTTGGGCCTACGGCCGCGTCGAGAAACTGGACCGCGCGTCTTCCCTCATCACGGTCCGCGTCCAAGCGCCCGAGACCAGCCGGATGAAGGGCTACAACTTCTGGAAGGAAGCCCAAGGCAAGGCTACCCTGGCGGCCGAAGTCGCCGTCTATCTGCCGGTCGTCTCCAAATGGGTCGCAGCGGGGAGGGCCGGGCTGCTCTATCGCTTCCGCATGGATGATGCCGTGGAGGTGTGGGTGAACGGCCAACCGGCGACCCTGGCCGAACTCAAGGAAGGGGACACCGTCGCCGTGCAGTACAAGCTGCCTCCAGGATCGTCGTCGGCAAGACGACGGCTGGGGCGCGGCACAAGGGCCTGGACCTGGACAAGCTCGGCGCCGAGGGCTTCGTCATCAAGACCATCGGCGGCGATCTGGTGCTCGCCGGCGGGGAGGAGCGCGGCACGCTCTACGCCGTCTACACCTTCCTGGAGTCGCTCGGCTGCCGCTGGTGGGACGACGAGGCAAGCACCATCCCAAAGCTGCCGACCATCCGCGTGCCGGCAACCGACCGCCGCGAAGGGCCGCCGAAGCTGGAGTACCGCGACCTGGTCTACCGCGAGCACTGGGGAGCGCGGCTCTGGGGCGTGCGCAACAAGGCGGCTAACTTCACCGGCGGCGGCGACGTGCCCGAACGCTGGGGCGGGACAGGAGTGGTCTACCACAGCCGCAACATCGCCCACTCCTGGGTCCCCTTGCTCAAGATGAGCAAAGACCTCAACTACGAGCAGCGGCCCGAGTTGTGGGCGGTCCGCAAGGGCGAACCGCGCACGATGTGGCAACCGTGCACTTCCCACTCCGAGGTGCAGAAGGCGATCGCCGCCGGCGCTCTGGCGTTTCTCCGCCAGCATCCGGAGGTCCGGCTGGACTGCCTTTGGCTTCAACAGGCGAAGTAGCCTTGAATGATGAACAGCAAAAGGTGAGCGCATGCACACAACGCGAAGTCTTGGCCTCATGAACCGCCGCTCGCGTCTAACGCGGCGGCGCGTGTGGCCTTCCCAACCTTGCGACGCGGTCGGCACCCCAGTCGCACTGATTTCGGAGCTCAATGGCTGGCCTGCGCGTACCCCTGTCCACGCCTCACCTGCGGCGTTGCCGCCGCCGGCGCAGGACGCGGGGCCATGGTGGCTCGCTACGCCTTCCATGTCGGACTCTCTCATTCCTGGCTCTATGCCGGTTTATCCCGGCGCTTCCGCAAGTCCATCATTGCACCCGTCGCACGCGCGGCGATTGACACAGGGAAGCGGGGGGAATAGAATACTGGGGTGCCGCGGGCGACCGGGGGAGCACCCTGCGCGACGAGGCGGTCCGTGCGAATGGCAAAAAGGCGCGAGGATATCGACTGGTACGTGGACATGAGCGAGCGGCTCGAGCGCCGGGAGCAGCGCCGCAAGTGGGTGATCCTGGGCTTCTGCGTGGCCGTGCCGCTCATCGCGATGGGCCTATTCGTGCTCTACATCGTGCTGGACAAAGCAGGGGTGTTTGCCCAGCTTCGCGGGAGGCGGGAGAAGGACCCCATCGAGAAGGCCGTCGCCGCGCGCAAGTCGCTCCCCCTCGAGCCCGTGCAGGTTGCATCTCTCCAGAAGGGCGACATGCGCTTTCCTCAGCTCGACAACGAGGGGCTGATAACGAGCATGAACCACTACTTCCGCGAGGAGCGGCTGAAGAACGCCGACACGTTCACGGTGAACCGCGAGAGCGAGGAGGAGGGCTCCATCGCTGCGTATCGGCTGCGGAACATCGGGACGGGGGAGGTCTACGAGTTCTCCAACATCCGGGTCAAACGCATTCAGGCGGAATGGACGATAACGGAGGGTGGCTGGAACCAGATTCGGGACGAGCTGCGGGCCAAGATGAACGTGCGCCTCGGCCCCCCTATGCTGTAGGGTCTCCCCCTGTGACTCGTGCCCGTCTTGCGCACATGTTGCGCGGGGCAAGACCCAGGTTAGGCACACCTTATTGAATCGAGCGGTCTTGCGCTCGATTCGATAAGCCCTGGATTCCTGGTAGGTTGCATCCAGAGGACACCGCAGAAGAAGAAAACAAAGCCAGGCAGGCTGGCTTTGTTTTCCAGTGTGCCTAACCTGGGCCTTGCCCCTTTCGTTGCGGCCACGGGCCGCGTCAGCGCCGCTTCGCCACCAGGTCGGCCAGCATGGCCAGCGCGAAGAGCTGCACCCCTGCCACAAGGAGCAGGAGGTCCGAGGTCTTCAGGTTCGGCTTGTCCTCGGGCGCGAGCAGGTTCCACGCCCCCTTGACGACGCCGGCCAGGAACACGGCAGCGGCGAGAGGACCGAGGACCTTGAGGGGGCGGAAGTGGGTGATCGTGCGGGCGATGAGGAGCAGGAAGCCGAGGGTGTCGCGCACGGGTCGGATCTTCGAGCGGCCCACCCGCCGGCGATACTCGATGGGGGCGAAGGCCACGGGCAGGTCGTCGCACAGCACGGCCAGGGTGAGCGTGGTGGTGAACGAGAAGCGGCGAGGCAACAGGTTCACGTAGCGGGCGTACACGCCGCGGCGGAACACCCGCATCCCCGAGTTCAGGTCGGGTATCCGCTCGTCGGCCAGGTAGCTGGCGAGCCGGGTGAGCAGCCACTTGGCGGGACGGCGCAGGAGGGGCACGGCGCCGCCGCGGGGGCGGACGCCCACCAGCATCGCGGCGTCGCCCAGCGCGCGCACGAGCTCGGGCAGCTTCGCCGCGGGATACGAGCCATCGCCGTCCACGATGGCCAAAAGCTCGTGGGCGGCGTGGCGGAGGCCGTGCTTGATGGCCGAGCCGTAGCCGCGGTTGCGGTCGCGGGCGAGGAGGCGGACGGCGGGCCTGCCCTCGGCCGCGGCCCGCACGGCGGCGGCGGTGCCATCGGTCGAGCCGTCGTCCACGACGAGAATCTCGAACGCCTCGATGTCGCCTGCCGCGGCCAGGGCCTCGTGAAGCTCGGCAATGACCCCACCAATCGCCTGCTCTTCGTTGTAGACGGGGACGACGACGCTGAGGTTAGCCATGCCTTGCCGCCCTACGGTGCTTGGAGGGACGTGCATGGGCGCATTCTAGCAGCGGCGCGCGGGAATGTCAATCAAGGGCCCGGCCACCATATAGGGAGGGGGATGCCTTGACCCCTCTCCCTTCCAGGGAGAGGTCGCCTCGGCTTCGAGGCGGGTGAGGGTTGGGGGCTGGGGCCACTCGGGCCCCAACCCTCCCCCTACCCCTCCCTGAGAGGGAGGGGGTTAGGTTGTTCAGACGCGAGGTTGACACGCGGGCGCGGTTCAGCTACACTCGCCGGCGGATTGCTCTTCCCTCGTTCCTGCCGGATGGCGTTGTTGGGGGCAAGGTGCGATGAGTTCGGGAATGGCAGGTGGCGCCGCGGGTGAGGCGGCTCAGGCGGAGGTGCTGCGGCAGCTTCGCTCGACCTTTGGCCCGGCTGTGCTCGAGACGGAGCGTGGCTCGACGGGGCTCTACGCCCTGCTGGGCCAGGTGGGCCTCCTCGAGCGCCGCTGCCGCAACCCCGTGCTGGTCGCCGGCACGGCCAGCGCGGGCGCGAAGCTCGCGCTCGCCCAGGCGCTCGGCAAGCACGACACGGTGGGGCTGGACCTCGTGGCCGAGTGCGTGAACGCCGTGCTGGCCCGGGGGGCGTTGCCGCTGTTCCTCGTTGCCCACCTGGGGATAGGCGAGGCCGAATCGCCCACGGCCCTCCCGATTGTCAAGGGCATTGCCAAGGGCTGCCGGCAGGCCGACTGCGCGCTCCTGGGCACCAGCCTGGAGCCGCGGGGCGGCCACCTCGTCGGCTCCGCCGTCGGCATGGTCGAGCGTGCGCGGCTGCTCGATGGCCCGGCCGCGGCGCGGCCCGGCGACCTCGTGCTCGGCATCACCGCGGGCGGGCTTCCCCCGGCTGCTGCCCAACTGGTGCGCCACCTGCTCGTGGATGCCGGCGGCCTGCGGCTCGACGATCAGCCCGAGCTGGCCTGCCCGCTGGGCGAGGAGCTGTTGCGGCCCGCGCGCATCTACGTCCGCGCCGTGCGGGCGGTCCTCGAGCGCTACCGCGTGAAGGGCGTGGTGCACGCCGTGGCTCCCGTGGCCGATGGGGGGCTGGTGGGCAGCGTAGCGGGGGCGCTCGGCCGCAGGTGCGTGGCGCGGCTCGAGCGGGCCGCCCTGCCGCGGGTGCCGCTGCTCGACCTGGTGCGGCGCGTGACCGGGATGGCCGACGACGAGATGGCCCGCACGTTTCCGATGGGGGTGGGCATGGCCGTCGTCGTCGCACCCTTCTACGCCAAGGCGGCCATACGCCGCATCCGGAGGGCCGGCGAGCGGGCGGCGGTCATCGGCGAAGTCGTCGCGGGCAGCGGCCCCGCCGTCGTCCTGGCCTGACCCAGCCCCAATCCCGTCACGGCGGGAGGGCCAAGAGCGAAGTACTGGTGACGTGAAGGCACGCCCAGGCAGAGCTTGGGCGCGCGTTTGACCAGGAGGCAACCATCCCCCCTCTCCCTTGGGGAGAGGGTAGGGGTGAGGGTGCTTTGCTCGCCGCGGACGGCGCAGAAGACACCCTCACCCGCCCGCCTCTGGCGGGCGACCTCTCCCCAAGGGAGAGGTGGGTGGCCCCCTGTCGTCCGAGGATAGCCGCGGTGGGCATTATCCACGAGCTGCCGGAGCTGGTCGCCAACAAGATCGCCGCGGGCGAGGTGATCGAGCGGCCAGCGTCCGTCGTCAAAGAGCTGGTGGAGAACTCGATTGACGCGGGGGCGAGCCGCGTCGAAATCCAGCTCGAGGACGGCGGCAGGAAGCTCGTGCGGGTGACTGACGACGGGGCGGGCATGGACGCCGAGGACGCCGCGATGTGCTTCCGCCGCCACGCGACGAGCAAGCTGAAGACCTCGGCCGACCTGTTCCACATCACGACGCTCGGGTTCCGCGGCGAGGCCCTGCCGAGCGTGGGCGCCGTGGCCCAGGTGCGGCTCGTCACCCGGCAGCCCGGCGCCGCGACGGGCACCCAGGTCGAGGTCGCCGGCGGCAAGACGAGCGAAGCCAGGGCCGCCGGCGCGCCCCACGGCACCACCATCGAGGTCCGCAACCTGTTCTTCAACACCCCGGCCCGCCAGAAGTTCCTCCGCTCGCCCCGCACCGAGCTGGGCCACGTGATGGACATGGTCGCCCGTATCGCCCTGCCGCACGACCGCATCCACTTCGTGGTGTCGAACGATGGGAAGACGCTGCTGAACGCGCCGCCGGCGGCGGGCCGCCGCGAGCGGGTGGCGGCCTTTGCGGGGGCCGACCTGGCGGCGGCGCTCCTGCCGGTCGAGGCCGCCGACGGGCCGCTGGCCGTCGAGGGCCTCATCGCACCCCCCGACCACGCCCGCGCCTCCACCGCCATGCAGTTCCTCTTCCTCAACCGCCGCTACGTCCGCGACAAGGCCCTCTCCAGCGCGGTCCGCCAGGCCTACGAAGGGCTCCTCCCCCGAGGCCGTTACCCCGCTCTCTTCCTCTTCCTCCAGATGGACCCGCGCGAGGTGGACTTCAACGTGCACCCGACGAAGATCGAGGTGCGCTTCCGCCAGGCGCGCCGCGTCTTCGCGTGCGTCCTCGACGCGCTCCGCGCCGCCCTGGGCGAGGCCGACCTCGCGCCCCCACTCCGCCCCTCCGAACACGTCCCAACCTCCTGGGAAGATGCCCGCCGTTCTGTTCCTGTCACGCGTCACGCGTCACGCGTCATGGGCCTCCCCTACTCCGAGCCGCCCGAGCACCTGGAGGACGCGCGCACCCGGCCGCGCAGTCTCCCGGCTTCAGACCCCTTCGCGGCGCCCGCCGCCCGCCCCTCCTTCTATCAGATTCACAACGCCTACATCGTCGAGGAGACGCCGGAGGGCTTCCGCTTGACCGACCAGCACGCGCTCCACGAGCGCGTGCTCTACGAGGAGCTGCTTGAGCGCAGCGCGGGCGCGGGCGTCGAGTCGCAGCGTCTCCTAATGCCCGAGGTGGTGCCGCTCAGCCCGGCCGAGGCCGCGGTGGCCACCGAGGTGCTCGAGCCTCTCCGCACCCTCGGCCTCCACGCCGAGGAGTTCGGCCCTGACACCCTCGCCGTCCACGCGGTCCCGCGCCTGGCGGGCGACACCGACGTGGCGCAGCTCGTGCACGACCTCCTGGCCGAGCTGGCCGAGGGCGCCGAGGCGGCGGCCGCTGCAATCTCCGCCGCCGACGCGCAGCGCCAGCGCCTCGCCTGCGCCCTGGCCTGCAAGGCCGCCGTCAAGGCCGGCGACCGCCTCCGCGGGAGCGAAATCGAGGCCCTCCTCGCCCGACGGGCCTCGCTGGGGCCCAGGGCCGAGACCTGTCCCCACGGCCGCCCAACCTCGCTCGTCTTCGCCCTCGCCGACCTGGAGCGCCAGTTCAAACGCAAATGACCCAAAGGAGACCCCCGTGGGCAAGCTCGCCAAGCGTCTCATCCTGCTCCTCGTCCTCACCGCCATTGGCGTCGCCGTCGGCATCGCCGTCCACTTGCTCCTGGGGGGCAGGCAGGGCGAATCGTCCGACGACGACATCATAGCGAAGGCGCTGGAGGCCCAGCAACAGGCGGCGGGCGGCAAACCCATCGTCAAGAAGGACCGGCCTGCGGGCGACGTGGTGGAGGCCGTGCGGATTCTGGGCGAACTCCGCGCGAAGGCCAAGGAGGCGCCCGACGAGGCGGCACGCGGACTTCGCGCCTTCATCGAGAAGGCGCCCGACAGCCCCGACTCCTTCGAGGCCCGCCTCATCCTCGCCGACCTCCTGGCCAAGGGAGGCGATGTGGCCGCCGCCCTCAAGCTCCTCGACGCCGTCGCCGCCGAACCCAACGGCGGGCCGCGGGCCACCCGCGCACGCACCGAGCGCGCCAAACTCCGGGCCAAGAGCGACCCCGCCACCGCCCGCCGCGAGCTCGAAGCCATCCTCCGCGACGACTCCCACGAGCCCACCCTCCAGAACGCCGCGCGGCTCGAACTAGGCCGCATCGAGCTCCACGCCGGCCAATTCCTCACAGCCATCGCCACCCTTACACCCCTCACCCAGCGCGGCTACGCCGAGAAAGCCCCCGCACTCGACCTCATCCGCCAGGCCATCGAGGGCCACATCGAGCACCTCGCCAAGGCCAACGACCCCCAGGCCATCCTCACCTGGGGCGCCGAAATGATGAAGAAGTTCCCCGAACTCGCCTCCCTGCGCAGCACCTTGCGCTACCACCAGGCTGCCGCCCTCCGCCAGACAGGCCGCCTCACCGACGCTCGCCTCCTCGCCGAACGCCTCCGCCGCGACGACCCAACGCTCGAACCCGCCTGCGCCGCCGAACTGAAGCGCATCACCGACGCCGAAACCGCCGCAGGCATCCTCCGCGACCCCGCCGCCTTCCTCAAGGCAAAGGCCGACGGCAAGGAGACCCGCGCCCACCTCGACGGCGACATCGCCGCCGACGCTGCCTGGGCCAAGGCCCAAAGCCCACTCGTCCTCACCGGCACCGTCACCGTCAAGCAGGGGGCCACGCTCACCATCGAGCCGGGAACCGTCGTCCAGTTCCTCCTCGGCGCACGCCTCGTCGTCCAGGGCGCACTCGTGGCACGCGGCACCCCTGAGGCCCCCATCCGCTTCACCAGCGCCATCGAGAAGGACCCCACGCCCTTCGACGGCGACGGCATCTTCTTCGCCGACTCCAGCGACGACGCCCGCTGCCTCCTCGAACACGCCATCGTCGAATACCAGCGCGTCGGCGTGGACTGCTCCGCCTCCTCTCCCACCCTCCGCGATTGCCTCCTCGCGCGCAACGGCAACGCCGCCCTCCGCGCCGCCGAGGGCGCAGAGCCACGCCTCGACGGCCTCTGCCGCATCGAGAACAACGACTCGGTCGGAGTCCTTGCCCAGGGGACCGCGCTCACCCTCCGCCGATGCCTCATCCTCAAGAACGGCGGCGACGGCATCCGCCTCGCCGACAAGGCCAAGGGCACCATCGAGGCCTGCCGCATCCGCGACAACGCAGGCCACGGCATCGCACTCGACAACTTCGCCTCCCCAACCATCCAGGTCAACGAAATCGCCGCCAACCGCGGCTGCGGCATCCACGCCAACCGCTTCTCCCAGCCCACCATCCAGGCCAACGCCATCCGCGACAACGCCGGCGCCGGCATCCGCTGCACCCTCAGCTCCCCCGCCACCATCACCGCAAACCTCATCGAGGGCAACCGCGACTACCCCATCACCCTCGAAAAAAGCGACGCCACGATCGCCGCCAACCTCGTCCTCCGAAACCGACCCTACGGCCTCAACTGCGCCCGCGAGGCATCCCCCCAAATCGAAGGCAACTGGATCGAGGGCAACAGCGCCGCCGGCATCCTCATCGGCGAGGGCAGCTCCCCCCTCATCACCCGAAACGCCATCCTCGGCCACGCCAAAGCCATCAGCAACTCCAGCACCAACACCATCCAGGCCAAGGACAACTACTTCGGCGACGTGACCGACGCGAAGATGGCCGACCTCATCTTCGACAAGGGGGACGAAAACGCCCTCGGCGAGGTCATCTGGCACCCTCGCCTCCCTGCCGCACCGCCGCGCCCCCCCGCACCCACACTCGACCTGCCGCCCCTTCCCTGAGCACTCAGCGCCGATGCGGGCTTGAAATCCCACCGCCCACTGGTATAATCATGGGGGTGCGACAGGCCGCCGTCGCGAGGAACGCCCATGGCCGACGACGACATCAAGCCCATCGCACGCAACCGCAAGGCATTCCACAACTTCCTGATCTTTGACAAGTGGGAAGCCGGCATCGAGCTCAAGGGCACCGAGGTCAAAAGCCTCCGCAATGGCCAGGTCCAAATGGGCGACGCCTACGCCCGCATCCAGGACGGCGAGGTCTACCTCATCGGCCTGCACATAAGCCCTTACGCCAAAACGGCCTATGGCAACCACGACCCATTGCGCAAACGCCGCCTCCTCCTCCATCGCCGCGAGATCAAGCGTCTCGCCACAAAGGTCAACGAGCGAGGCTTCACCCTCGTGCCCACTGCCCTCTACTTCAAGAGAGGCCTTGCCAAAGTCGAACTCGCCCTCGCCTGCGGCAAGAAACTCTACGACAAGCGGCAGGACCTCAAGAAGCGCGAACACCAGCGCCAGATCGACCGCGCCACCTCCCCACGCCGCTGATCTGGAATCTGGAATCTGGAATGCCCGCGGCCTTTGGCCGCGGGCCTGGGGGCGAACAGGATTCGACCGGGCAGTATGAGTCAGGAGTCGCGTGCCGAGGTTGTCAGGACGCCCTCGTAAAACACCTGGCACACCAACAACTGCCAATCACCAGATGGCACTGGCTGCCTAGATAGGCGGCCACGTCCTGCAGTTCCTGCCCGCGGGAGCCGCGGGGCGACAAACAGCGGGCTAGCGACCGCCCCTTGCTCGACGGAGCGGCTGCGAAACGCTTGTTCGGGCTGGCCGACGCGGAATCCCGCCTACCGGAGTCCGCCGAGGCGAGACCCAATAGGTAGCCTACGCACGTAGAAGCTCCTGGCGCGCTGCTTCGGGACGGGGGTTCGATTCCCCCCGCCTCCACCACCCCC
>Ga0194112_10002066_pt1 | contig 29003 bp, 34 predicted proteins | sample TA2MahC400mmetaG_FD_146191 | JGI IMG/M metagenome (GOLD analysis project Ga0194112, IMG submission 146191) | Freshwater microbial communities from Lake Tanganyika, Tanzania - TA2015016 Mahale Deep Cast 400m | ecosystem: Environmental > Aquatic > Freshwater > Lake | place: Tanzania: Lake... | reverse complement strand
GCAAAGCCTTTTTAACAACCCCGATACATACTTATTACTTTTCAAGTTAAGCAAGTAAGTAGCAACAGCTACTACTTGCTTTTTTCTCTAAACTCTACAGTGACAAAAACTCACTCGGAGATACTGATCAAAAGCTTTTTGGTTAATATTTCCTGGGCTGTCTTTATGAAGTCTTCTTCTTTCTCTTTTGGTATTAAACAGCCGCATGCCTGCTTATGCCCCCCTGCTTCTTCCACACCTATCTTGTCTGCTATCTGTTTTATAATATCTCTTAAGTCTGTTTCTGGATTATTGCCTACTAGTCTAAGGCTCGTTTTAGTATGCCCGTCTACTGTGTTTGCCATGCCCACTATAATCGTCCCTTCACTGTAAATGTTTGTTCTTGAGATTATCGACGCTAACGTGCCTATCATAGTGTCTTTTACTTTGTTTTCCGCATCGATTATTACGTAACCATCTTGTTCTATTATTTTTCCATTTCCTTTATTCATGTAAAACCAGTTTAATGATCTGATAAGTTCTTGTTTGTAATTATTCAGTAATGTTATAGCTTCTTGTTTAGCTTTCGTATCACCTAAGCAAGTCCCTATCCCTAATGATGGTTTTTTCAGTCTTCCGCAAGAGTTGAGCAGTGTAGAGAATTCTCGGGCGTCTTTAGTCGGGCTTTCTTCTGCCTCTTCAGTTAGTAAATAAATGTCTCCTATTATGTCTTCAGGATTCTGTTCTACACCTATTCTTTTCATTATTATCCCTGTTGTGAGTTTTTTCATTTCTTCTTCAGTCAGGTGGACTAGTTTTTTTGGTCTGCCGTCTTTGTCTTTCAAGTCTATTCCTAGTTCGTTCAAGAATTTTATAGCTTCTTGTTCGTCGCCAGTGACTCCTGGGATGTAAGGTTCTGTGCTATATTCTAGTATTTTATGCAACGGTTTGGTTTGGCTGCCGAACATGCTAAGCCCTTTCTTAACCTCTAGTTTTCCAGAACTTATTGCGTCTTCTAATATCTCTTTGTTTATCCCTATGAATCCTTGTTTTTCTTGTATGTCACCTATCGCTCCGATTATTGCCAGATGTGCCAAGTCTTTGTTATGTTCGTTTAATGCTTTTGCGAACAGGTAAGTTACTCCTGCCCCGGAGACTTCTAGGCTGCCGTCTAGTTTGAAGCTGTGCGGGTTTATATGATGGATTTTTGTTTCTGTCTCTTCTGGTTTGTGATGGTCGATTACAAACACGTTTTTGTTTTCTAGTTTTTTCTCTATGCTGCTCAAGTATCCTGATCCTAAGTCTGTGAGTATATAACAGTTGTAATCTTCTTTGCTCATCTCTTCTAGTATCGTCGGTTCTACCTGTTTTATTATGCTAAGAGAAAAATTCAGCCCCTCTCTTAGAAGGGCTTTGGTTATTATCGCTGCCGCTGTTAACCCGTCGCAGTCTAGGTGTGAGACGACTTTTATATGCTTGTCATTCAATAGTCTGAACGCTTCTGCCTCTTGCTGTACGTGTCTCTTAAACTCTAAACTCATTTTAGGCTTATTCTAGTAACAGCTTGGCGTTCTTCTTGTCATATGACCAGTCTGCTGGCAGTTTACCGACTCGTTTGTAATATTTTACTAATCTTCTTATTTTTGAGTCAGTTATTATCATTCCTTTTCTGGCTGTCATGTCCTTGCCGTTAGACTCTATGTGTTTCATTATCATGATCTCTTTCTTGATAAGTGACAATAAGTCATAAGGCAGTTTTGGCGTTAATTTGTTTTCTGCAACTATTTGTGATATTTTTTTCTTGGTTATCGCTCTTACTGAAGGTACTCCGTAACTGTCCCTGAGTATTATTCCTATTTCGCTCGCAGGTTTTCCTGCTTTTGCGAGTTTTATCACTAACTGTTCTGTTTCCTTGCTCCCATATCTTAGCCATACTGGCTTTGTCTTTTTTACCGGTTTTTTACTCCCGCTTTTTCCTTTTTTTCTTGAATACATTCTTGCCATTTTTGTTTTTCTCCTAAAAGCTTTTTTATTGATACTCAGAAATAGTTACGTTTCTATTCCTGGTATAGGTAAGCTTTCTTTTACCGACCTATCCTTAGTGATTGTTACAAAAATTAAGGGTTTATAAGTTTTACTCTAGTTTCTTTCGAGGTCTGCCTCTTTTCTTCTTCGGCGCTTCAGTGCTGGTTTCACAAGTGCATGGCTCTTCTATTTGTACTATAAATACTTTGTCTCCGCCTCTCACCTTGTCTGGCACTTTTATTCCTATGCTGTCGCCTGGCTTGGCTTCTTGTACTGGTTGTCTTTCTATTTGTATAGAGTCTACTGTCATGTCAAAGTTTGTCGTCGCGCCTTTTACTCTTATCTTATCCCCTACTTTTATCGTTCCGGTCACTTTTATCCCGGCTACGCTTACTTGTGAGAAGTACGTGAATACTTCTCCTACTTCTTTTAATATTTCTGCCATGGTTATAATTAGTAGGAGTAAGAGTTTAAAAATTTATTGGGCTTAGACTGATTTTTTGAAGAAAAATGATAGCCCTGCTAGGATTCGAACCTAGGTCACAGGATTTCTTCATCTTTCGATTCCAGAGTCCCGTATGATTGGCCGCTACATTCTGCAGAGATTTTTTTCTCTTCTACAGGGCTATAAGGGCTATCAAAAGAATAGTTTATTATTCGGTTTTATAAAGGTTTTTAAAAAAAAAAGAATGATAGCCCCGCTAGGATTTGAACCTAGGTCTTCGCCTCCAAAGGGCGAAATGACTTGCCTTAGTTTTAGCCTAATTTGGCCGCTACACTCCGCAGAGAATTTTTTTCTCTTCTACGGGGCTGCCAATATGGCTTAAAAGATAATCTGTTATTTATTTTATAAAGTTTTCTTTTCAGTTTCCTTTCTTCTTGTATCTACCTCTTTTTTCAACAATGTCAAACCTGTCTAGTATTTCTTTTGCCTGTTTCGACTCTTCCTTGTACCCTTTCATTACTGCCTCAAAGCTTTGTTCGAAGTGTTGGTAGTGTTTGCTTTCGAACGCTTGTCTTAGGAGGTGTAAGTCTACTGCTTTGTCTTCTATCTTAGTTGAGTGGAATCCTAGTCCGAAGTCTATGAAGAATATCTTTTCACCGTTTAGTATGAAGTTAGATGTCGTTAGGTCTCCATGGATTATATCTGTGTTATGTAGTCTTGCTATTTCTTTGCCTAATTGTTCGCAGAGTTCTATCCTTTTCTTTGTTGGTGTGTTGTCTAACGTGTCTCTTAGTGTAAATCCAGGTATGAACTCCATTATTATCTTGTACTCTTTCTCGTTATAGTCTAATATTTTTGGCACGTTTATTATTTTTGAAGCTTTGTCTAAGAGTTTGTATTCCCTTCTAGTATTAGTCTTTCTTATCCTATTGTCTATTTCTTCATGCCTGTAACTCTTTTTTATACGTTCCTTTATCAGAACATTTTCTTCTTTGTATAACTTAGCTTCTGCTCCTTGTGCGATTAATGTTTTCATGCTTTTTTAGAAATGTTTAAGGTTTTTAAACCTTATTTAAACTTGTAAGTGCTCTTTTTTCCTTTTAATAGTTGGTCTATTTCTTCTTTACTCCAGCCCTCTTTAAGCGCAGCTTCTCTTATCTGGAGTTTTGTGTATCCTTTTCTTAAAGAACTGTTAACAAAAGTCATTAGCTGCACAGTGCTTTTTTTTACAGGCTTAGCATTAGGTCTTACAGATTTAGTAGCGGGTTGTATGTCCTCAACATTTGAAGGTTCTGGTTTTTGTATTTCTTCTCTTTTAAAATACTGAAACACAGGTTTTTCTTCTTTTTCTTTTTTCTTTATTTTTATGAAGTTTGATAGTTTTATTTTTTTGAGAAGGTCTTGTATGTTGTAGCCTTTTTTCTTAGCATAGAAATAACCACCAACACCCAATAATACTAGTATAATCAGTATAAGTATCAACCAAGTAATCCACCCTAAACCAGTCCCACAATCAGCAGGACAGTTTTCTAGAGTCTCAGGATACTCCCTCTCCGAATCACAAAAGCCGTCCTCGTTACACAAAGGGTATTTCTCATCAGGGTCGCAGTCTAACAACCCATCACCATCCGTATCAGCTACTAAAGGATTAGTCCCCAATTGGAGTTCTCTATCATCAGTACAACCGTCACCATCCGAATCTCTGACAGGCTCAGCACATTCTGCAAGGCTGTACTTTCCGTTACAACAATAACCCTTGGTATAAGCTGCAGCGCCGCAAGTGCATTTTGACTTGATCTCACCATAGCTGCATCCTGGGGGCTTATCACTACAAGGAGGGCAGTCTTTATTATCACCGCAGTCTATACCTGTCTCGCCAGCATCTTGTATCCTGTTCCTGCAATGTTCTGGTCCTGTTGTGACAGGAGTACTGACTTGACAGTTAGAATCTTCGCCGTCTAAGAACCCATCACAATCATTGTCGAGGTTATCATTACAAATTTCTGTACCGCCTTTTATTTCTTCATTGCATACGCTGCCAAAAACATTATTGTAACATGCCTGCCATCCTTTCTTGCAGATGCCTATGTCAGAACCACAATCCTGCGTATCCCCTTGGACACAAACACAATTCTCATCAATATAACCATCACAATTATTATCTAAACCATCCTCACAAACTTCTTTTGTAGGACCAGCATAACCTGAACCGCCACAAAGACCCCAATAACCACCAGTGCATAATTGTAATCCCGACTTACAAATACCTACGTTCTTCCCGCATGATTGGGTAGCACCGCCAACACAAGGGCAACCTTCATCTATACTGCCATCACAATCATCATCTTCTCCATTACATACTTCTGTAGCTTTCGGGTTTTGAGAAGCATCATTATCATCACAGTCTAATTCATCTAATACAACACCCTTTTTTGCATCATAACATGCTCTTCTAGGATAACCATCTTTATCAGTGTCATCTGCTGGTTCACAAGTGAATTCTTTGTAACAATTTTGGGTTTCATCAGGCTTGTCATAAAAAGTGTTGCAACCGTTCAAGTCCTCCCATCCTTGGCAAGTATGAGTAGTATGAACACCGTCACAAAGCTTGTCCCATCCCCCGCTGCAGTTCCAGTTCTCCTCGCAAGGGTGTGCTGCACAGTTAGGGTCGACACCAGGGATACAATCAGGATCGCAAATACCATCATTATCCGGTACGCAACAATCCCCCCCACTATTTGTACAATAACCTACACAGTCTATGTCTGAGTTTTCTGTACAATCAGGATCGCAAATGCCATCATCTAATCCGCTGCAACAATCATCACTTTTTATACTGCAGTCTTCTTGACAGTCAGGGTCGACACCTGGGATACAGTCTTTGTCACAGCCATCTCTAGGTGAATCATTACAACAGTCACCTTGTTTTGTTTCACAGACTAAACAATCAGGATCAGAGCTTACCATGCAGTCAAAGTCACAAGTTTCATCATCTTTTCCTAAGCAGCAATTATCCTTCTGGTTCGTGCATCCGCATTCAGTATCTTTCAAACCGCAGTATCCTGGGAAACAGTAAGGCTGAGGTTTTTCCAAAGATATCCATTCCCCATTATCGCAGTATAAGTCTTTAACTATGTCGCAATTGCCATTGGCGCATGGTTCTGACCCGCAGTCAAAATCGTAAGGTCCGCAGATGTCTTCAGAACAATAAGTGTCAATATTATACACCCAAGTGCCTTCTGAGCAGAACCTGTTATGAGTAGTGTCGCAGGCCATTTCATCACATTCACATGCGTAGCCTATCGCGTGGCCGTCATAGTCTTCTTCGCAACATTTGCCCTGTTTAAATAAGAAATAACCATACCCGTTCCATATGCCATTGTCACAGTATTTCTGGTTTTGTATGTCACAAAAATCATTCTCACACTTGCACATGGTGGTACAGCTTGAATCTTTAGATCCGCAAACGTCACAGTTACAATAATTTTCACTAACCCAGTAGCCATTATTATTGCAGACTTTTTTTGCATTTAAGTCACAAACACCTTGTTTGCAATTTCCTCCGCATTCGCTGTCTGATCTTCCGCATCTGCTGTGACACCAGTCTTCTGTCTGCCATATTCCGGCATTGTTGCACCATTCTTTAGTTTCAAAGTTGCATTCTCCTGGGAAGCATACTGCCGTGCATTGCCATCCGAATCCGCATATTTGGAAAGTTCCTTTTACAAATTTGTAACAGTCATTCTTATCGCAAAAGTAGGTGTTGAACTCGTTTATCCCTAAATAATCCTCTTGTGCAGTATACTGGCATGTTGCTTCATCTCTTATAGCAGTTTCATCTTTACACCAAGTTTTTCCATCGCAACTTCCTATGCTTAATGTTTGTCCTTGGCCTTTTGATGTTGTATAGAACGGTTTTTCATCACAGACGTGCACTGTTTTTTGGCAAACGTCTCCTTCATCGATTCCTTCTCCGGTTTCTGTCACTATATAATCACAGCATTTCCATAACCAAAGATTATCCTGGCGCTTGGGTGCTGGTGAGCAAACAAAACGAATGTAATTTCCATAATCAGTGTATGATCCTGATCCTCTTTCGCAATAATGTCCAACGTATACTGCGTCTTTTATTCCGCAATCAGCCGTATACGCCATATACCCGTAATAATACGCCCATAGGCGGTGGTCAGTGCAAGAATCCATATTAGTAGTCACTTCTACCCCATTGCAGTTGTCATCTTTATAATTGCATCTTTCTGGAGCGCCAGGATGCACTTCTGGGTCTGAATCATCACAATCGCAATTGTGTGATCCATCTGGGAGTTTTCTGCAATATTTATAGTTCGGGTATCCGTCAAAGTCTCGGTCTGCCCATTCACATTTTCCATTATCGCATATTTGCCCGAATTCACAATCACCTTTAGTGTAAGCAGGTGATGATGAACATCCTGCATATACATAAATAGATACTGGTAATAGTAGTAAAACCATTGCCAAGACTATTATTATTGCTTTTTTCTTATTCATTTTATTTTTAATTATTTTTACCATCCCCCATCACCTGGACAAGAACAGGAGCCATAACAATACCCTACGTCTGCAGCGCATTCCTTAGTTCCAGACCACCAAGTGTAACAAGAGTAAGTACAACCTGAACCACAACTTTCTTCTATACACTCACATGTTTCTCCAGAATCGCGTATGCCATTTCCACAGTAAGGCACATAGCCACCCATACAATCAGCGTCTACTCCGAAAACACAGTCCGTATCACAAACGCCGTCTGTTTCTGGATTACAACTATCGCCTTTAGATGATGTTTTTGCCCCACAGTCCGGATCAGGGTTTCCTCCGCCAATCGGTGCGGAACAGTCAAGGTCGCATATCCCATCATCCGCTGGGCGGCAACAATCGCCTGCTTCTGAAGTACAACCGTTTTCTAATGCGGAGCATGCAACATCTGCTAGTCCACAGCTTTTGTCACAGCCTTGATACCCACTCCTGGTTATGTCTCCAGGGCAACAACCAGGCTTGGATTTGTCGCAACAGTCAGGATCTGCAGATTTATCACAATCAGGGTCACAAACCTCATCTTTAGATATTAAACAACAATTATCATTCCTGTTTGAACAGCTCGTTTGTTTACAATCAGGATCCATTTTTTTAGGACAGTTTTTATCACATACGCCGTCTCTTGAAGCGTCACATCCGGGCACAAGACCGCATATCTTAAATCTTAACGTTTCATCTATGTCAACCCACCCGCTTGTAGGGGTAAATTGGTACCCTCCTGATTCTAAGCAGCTTATTTCTATACAATCTTTTGTTTTCAAAACACCAATATAGCCTAAATAATCTGTTAATGCGCTTACTTCATAAACACCATTTGATACTTCTATCACATCGCTGGGTAATTCTATCCATATATTATTCGCATCGTCATAATACCCTATTGTGATGTCTGTTTTATCAAAACATCTTATTGATTCAGCCCTTGTCTTTAATCTTATGACTACTGACACATCTAAAGGGCCGTGCATTTCATAATAATCATATAATGGCCCTACAACTTTTTCACAATTATGAAGCGCTGCCTCTTCACAATTAATCTCTTGTCTTTTTAGAGTAACTTGTACAGGCTCTCGGCAGTTTTCCTGCGCGTTGCAGCATGTTCCAGAACTGCAAACCCCTTCTTTTATCCTGTTCCCTTTCGGGCAGACTAATGGTGGAAAACAACAGTAATATTCACCTTCTAGTTCATTGCATGGCCTAGTCTCTTCATATTCTACTGTAAATCCAAAAGAGGATATTTCTACTAAGTCTTGATTTTCATCGACAGACCTTATTACTACGCTCCATACTCCTGCTGAATTTTCACTTACTTCACTAACATCCACAGAATAGATTAAGTGCCCGTTAAAAAGATTATCTTTTCCATAAGCATCTTGTCGTTGTAAAACATTGTTCGCGTCATAAAGGTCTAATACGAGAATATCATTAGTCTTCATGTTTGAGGGGATAATATCAAAATGTGCTTGTTTACTTAAAGTGCCGATATGCGGCGGGTCTATTATATTTTGGCATAATACCTCGTCGCTTTCTTCATTTGCTTGAATGTACTTGCACATTGTAATGCTTGTTATCGTTGGCAATGCTAATGTGTTTACGTACAAGACTGACAAAAGGACTAATACTAAGAGGAAAATAATCTTTTTTAACATGCTAAGCATTCACCTTTTTTTAACCCAACATATCCTCCTGCAGGGATTGTCCAGCTAAGGTCTAAGACTGATACTTTCAATTCTTCTTGGGTTATACAATCATCATTACATGTGGGGCAAGGTATACACTCACCTGATTCTAATGCATAATATGATTTAAATTCGTTTAGTTTGTGCTCCCGGTTATCTTTTTTAATGACTACTGGCAAGGATAATACTACCTCTACTCTTTTAGTTAGCTTTTTTATTTGCACGTCTGCATTACCTATTTTTATTTCATAATTGGGAAATCGTTCTTGCAGTTTCTCACCTTGAGCGCCTGTGCATTCTAAAACATGAGTCACTACTCTCCCGCCCAAGTCTTCTTCATAAGAAGGACAGTTTTTTCCGCTAGAGCAGTAGGATGCTCCGCTCGCCAATGCATCGTCTAAACATCCGATTATGAAGGACTCAACTTTTTGTATTTCAAATGGGATAATTTCTGGTTTAGGTTGTTTTAAAAAAGAAAGGTATATTACTATTGATACAACAACAAGTATCACTAAGCCTAGAACAACAAATATCGTCACCTGCCCCTTATTTTTCATTGCTATTACATAAATAGATATAGGATATAAAGTTTTCTATAATAATTATAAAAAAGTTAGTGTATTTCTGCTAGTAATGTTTTTGGATTTATCATTGCTATGTCATGTGCTACGAATTCTAAACGGTCGAACATCTCGTTTTTTGTGACCCTTCCGGTTATCATCAAGTGTCTTCCTCTTATCTCTTCTTTTACAGTTTCGAATCCTGTAGAGTCTTCCCTGTAAGCTTGTACTTGTTCTTCTGTTTGGTTTAATGCTTTTGCTGCTGTTTCTCTGAAGCATACTACTCTTATGTTTCCTGTACCGTCGTCAAATATTAAATTAAGGATAGGGACGAATTTTGAGTTTACTGTTCCGTGTTCTGTACAAGTTTTTTTATCTCCGTCTAGGTTGATTTTTTTATTGCATTCAGGGCATGCTTCGTAAAACTTTGGGCTGTATACGTCAACGACTGTGCCCATTACTTTTACTAAGTCTCCTACTTGTAGTTCGTCTATCTTTTTTTGTGAGAAGTCTCTTACTTTTTTTATCGTTTCAAGGTCTTCTCCTTCCGGGTTAAGTATTATTTCACTTTTGTTTCCCAAATGAAGCTCTTTGAACCCTTGGTTTTCTTTCGCATAAGCGTTGACTATTTTAATCAAGTCATTTTCTTGTAATTTTTCTGTCTGTTTTATATGGTTCTCATCCCATAGGACTACTCTTAATACTCCAGTATCGTCCCCTATTAATAATGACGCTACCCTGCCTTCTCTTCCTTCTTTGTTAAAACTTCTTACTTCGTATTTTCTTACTATCCTTCCAGTGATTTCTACACCTCTTAGGCCTGACATGATTTCTTTTATCTTGTATTTCTTTTTTTGCGGATCGGGGAATAGTTTTATCCCTAATTCATTGGCCACTATATGTGCTGCTCCTTCTTTAGAAATAAGTCCGGAAAGTTTAGAGAGTTTTTGCTTGACCTTGTCTTCTATTTCAGAATCACTTACCCCCTTTTCCTCACGAATCTTTTGTTTTATCTCTTCGTAGCTTAGTCTTAGCATCCAATTCTTAATTATTCGCTAGTTAGTTATAAAGTTTGTTGTTATCATAAATATAGTTTTGAAGAAAAAAAAAGAAAACGTTACGACGTTTATTCCAAATTCTTGATCGTGATCGTCTTCGACAATCTTATGTCATAATTATATTCTAGTTCTATTACTAGTGGCGTCTTGTAGCTTTCACCTTTTGGAGCGTCTACGTTGCATCTTATTACTTTCTTTCCGTTTATCAGTTTAACTTCTCCTGATGATCCTCCGCCCAGTGTTTCGCAATTAGCTCTCGGCTCCAGCAAGTTCACTTTTACAATTTCATCGCTTTTTTCTTCTGGAAAGCAGGCATTTACCACTTTTCCTTTACCTAAATCTTCGATAGTGAATTCTAGTCTGACTTTATCAGTAGACTTGAATTCTTCTAATTTAGTGATGTGTACTGGCGCGTCAGAATTATCGCTGCTTGATATGCTTCCTTTGCTTAAATCCTCTTGCTTGTTACTTATCCAAAAATTATTAGTGTTAACGTTGGTTTTGTAAGGAAAACATAGTTCCACTTCTATCTCTGGCTTGTATTCTGCTGAGAACATCTTTTCAGGCGAGTAAGTAATAGTTCCTAAATCTATCTCAGATACTGTAGGGTCAAGTTCTGCTATTAATAGTTCTTCTTTATTAGCTGCTTCTGTTGTTATTGGTTTGAATATATCTGTAGCAGCAACCCCTTTCAGTCTTGCTCTAACATCTCCTGCGGATAACTCTTGAGCCCCTCTGTTAGTAAGTTTAATCCTTATTTCTAATGGTTCGTTTACGAAGTTCATGCTTGGTGGAGCGTCTTTGTCAAATTCTGCTAATAGACCGTTACTGCCTGTGAATGCGAAAGCTTTTCCGCCAGTTCCTGTAGTACTTGTTTCTTTTGGCACACATCCAAAACAAAAGGTTAATAACAAAAGTAATGTAATCGTTATTTTTTTCATCATACCACCTCAAACTTGTTTGAATCTATCGTTTCATAAGCATATTCTAATTCTATAGTAATTTCAGACTCGTAGCTTTCTTTTAATAATTTTACGTTTTCTACAGTACAATGTGTTGTTGCTTCTCCTTCTTTTTTTAATTCTGCCTGGTTGCATACAGCTTTTCCTGGAGCGTTTATCATTCTTACGTTAACTCTTTTGTTTGTTTCTTGAACTGGTGTTTCACACTGTGACTTATCTTCCTCTAGCGGGTAAATGTTTCCTTTGCCAATATTTTTGATTTTTATCCCGAATATTAGCTTAGCTGTTTCTTCATTTTCTTCAGGTATTATTTCTTCTGTCACTTCTATTATGCTGACCGGCGCTGATGATACGCTTTTGATGATATTCCTCCCAGAGATTACTTGGCATCCTCCTTTTTCTTCAGAGTAAACGTCTTTTTTTATACATGTTTTTATTATGCCATAAGTATTATACTTATATCTTGTTTTTGCTGTTACGAAATGAGATGATCCTTCTGTTTCTTCTTTGGACAATTGCCCACCCTCAAATGTTAGTACTTCTTTTTCCCCTTCTATTTTTTCTTTTTCTACTCTTCTTTTTCCTTCTAAGAGAAATGTTTTACACTCACATGGTGAGAAGCTTCCAAAAGCGCATGTCACTCCTTCTGCTGTCGCTTCTCCTTCATTGTTTAATTGGACTGCTATTCTGAATTGGGTATTAAGGAATGCTTTTCCAGATTCTGCAGGGCTGACTATTTCTGATTCTAAGCCTTTAGATCCTCCTACGAAGTCCTCTTTTCCAGATGGTGCTGTTCCAGGAATTGTTGTTTTAATGGTAGAAAATGTGCATCCAGATATTATCAGCAAAAATATTGTTAATAGGATTATGCTTGTTTTTTTCATATTGTTCCTTGGTATATTTGTTTGTTATTCTCACATTCTTGCTGTGTGTCATAAGACTCGCATGTTTCACAGCTTGCAGCGCATGAGGTTACGCAGTTGTATTGTCCTGTCGTTTTTTCTTTGCATAAATAGTAATTAGTTTTTTTAGTTTCTGTTGTGGTTTCTTCTTCTCCGCTTACAGATTTTTTGAGCGTTACAGCTGTTGTTTTTGGGCTGAACTCATAGTCATAACTTATGTCTACATGGTATTCTTTGTCGTTGTAAGGTTTATTTCCTAATACTGTATCGCTTATTTCCAGCCAGCAGAAGAATCTTTGGTAAGTTTCTAAAGTTTGTTCTGTTCCTTTTCCGAATTCAGAGATTTGTGAAAGATAGTCTTCTTTAGCTGAGTATTTAGTATACTTTCCCGTGCTCATCCCTTCATCAAAAGGGCAGAGGATATTCGGGTTTTTGGTTCTTTCTTTGCTTATCTTAACTCCTTCTGGAAGTATTAAGTCCATGGTGTTTATCTTTGTTACTCGCCCATCCCACCTGTTCTTTAGACTTACCCCTACTGCAGGGTATTGATTTTCTCCGATTATTACTGGCTGTATGTTTTCATCGCTTACCCCTATCCCTAACTCTACAGGTTCATTGTTATATTTTGATAATATCGGAAGTTTTTCTTTTAGCCCTTCTTTTGTAAAGAATTTATTTCCTACGTTTACTGTGTCTTTGGTAAAATACACTTTTAAGGAATTTCTTTGTTTGAACGGAAATTTTACAATCCCTCTTGCGTTTATGACTTTATCAGATGATAATTCTTTAGTGCTTACCTGACATAATATGTTTGAGTAGCTCAGAGGGTTTTCTGTTGATACTTTAGGTTCGGCTAATGGTAAGAAAGTTTTAGATCCTTCTTCTATGATAACGTGTTCTGTATTGTAATCTTTGTCTTTGTCTTCTTTTATGTCGCATTGGAGTTTTAATGGTATATCATCTACTCCTGCCCCTACGTCCAGTTTGTATTTTAATGCTAGAGTTGCCCCTGAGGGTATTATTTTTCCGCCTACTGATTCAAATGTTTGGAATTTTATACCTATCTTTTCTGCTGTCGCGTTAGATGAGGTTGCCCAGATGTTTCCAAATGTTTGTGCACCTTTTAATTGTTCACCATAAAAGTAGAAAGGGTTATAAGTTGTAGTCACTGATGACCAAAAGCTGGAAATTTTTTGTTTTCCAATATCTGATGATGCCCAGCTATAACCATAAAAACCAAGTATTACTAAGACTAGTATTAATATTACTGATACAAAAGTATTTTTTCTTCCATGCCATTTTCTTTGCTGGTATATCTCTCTTTCTGTATCAATTACTTTCTCTTCTGCCATCTTTAAAAAAACAAAGGCTTTATTAATATAAAAAGGTTTTGAAACCAATATGGCTTTGAACGTATGCTTAGAAGCTATTATCCGGTTGTTCTTTGAAATAGTTCGTGTATTGTTTGGTGATGTTACAATAATTTTTAAGTCCGGTAATATTATAACTGGATTAGGAGCATATTTTTATTCTCAGACTCCTGCTTTGTTGTCTACTCTCAAATGGGTCTTTGTTTTTATTCTAGTTTCTATGCTTTCTAAGAATGAGCTTCTTAAGAAGATGATAATTTTAAGTATACCTTTTCTTGTAGGCCTTTTGAGTTATATCCCGTTTATCGGTAAGTTTTTGGCTGTTGGTGCTGGTATTCTTACAATGCGTATTATAGTTATTTCTTGGGTTTTTGTTCTTTGGAGTGATGAACGGGTTCATTGGTTGTTAAGGTTATTCGCAACTCCAGGTGTCGTGATAATTGCTGCGCTTAATGCTGTTTTCCCTTACACTTCTGTGTTTGGTAATTTAGGTTATGCTTTTCTGATAAGTTATGTTCCAGAGGTTGCTGCTTTTTTGTTCTTAGTTGTTATAGGCCTTATTTTTATTTTTGCATCTTCCTGGACAGGTTTATGTGAGGTTGTTAATTTCGTCTTGATCAAGTGGGAGACTGTCCGTTATGAAGGTTGGGGTGCTGCTATTTTTGGGTGTTTAGTCTTTATCAGAAACAAAGTTGTAAACGTCAAGTATTATTTTAAGTAGTTTGTTTTTTTCTGCTATTTCTTTTGGTATTTCTATTACGGATTTTATCCTGTGTTTGTAGTCTCCTACATACATTTTCGGGCCTATTTTTTGGTATTGTTTCGTTTCTTTGTCGTACAGGTAGGTTTCTATTTTTCCTTCTACGTTTTTTCTCGTTTCTAGTTTTAGGTCGTATGGTCTTTCGTAGAATCCTTTTGCCGGTTCATGGTGGAAGTATTTTCTCATGTCTTTTATCGGTTCTGAGAAAGTTATTCCTAAAAAGAAGCTCATAGCTATAGCTGTTGTTATTACAGTTTTTTTACACCTCATTTTTTTCACCTCAAATTTTTTTAATAGAAAGGATTCTTAACTAGTATAAATTAGCTCGCACGGATTTTGTGGAGATTTTCCGGATTTTAGAAAAAGTTTTTAATTCTTTTTTAAATAGTATTGAATCACTCTTTTTGTGTAAGGTTCTACAGGAAGCTTTAGCGCCTCTTTGATATCCATCCACAAGTATCCTTGTCCTTCATTGTTCAGTTTGACTTTTGTTGACTTGGTTTTGCATGAGAAATCGAAGAAGATGAAATGTTTTTTCTTCCAGTATGATTTGCCAAAAATGAATTCCTGAAAGAGTATAAGCTTGACGTCAAAAATGTCTAATCCTGTTTCTTCTTTAACTTCTCTTTTTAATGCCTCTTGTATTTTTTCACCTAACTCGATATGTCCTCCGGGGATTACGTATTTGTTCTTCCATTTGTGGGATTTTATTAAGAGAATTTTTCCTTCTGGGTTGAATATTAGTGCGCCGCAGGTTGGTTCTGGAAATTTTTGTTTTGTCATAATGTTTGTATAAATTTTTTCAAAGAGTTATAGATATAGTTCATGCTTTTGATGCTTACCCATTCGTTCTTTCCGTGGTAGTGGGCGCCTATTGGTCCAAAGTCTGCCGCTGGTATGTTTTTTTTGGCGAAGTATCTGATGTCTGAAGCTCCGTATTCTTTTCTGAATTGTGTTTTTGCTATCTTTTTCAAACTTCTCATGTAAGGATTATTTTCGTCTGTGTTTAGCATCGGTTGTTTTTGTGCTATCTCGATTTTTATGTCTTTTATTTTTCTTATTTTTTTTAAGATTTTTTCAATATTGTCTTTTTCAGTATATCTTATGTCTATTCCCATCTCTGCATAGTCCGGAACTTTGTTGTAAGCATTACCTCCTTTTAACATTCCGAGGTTCATCGTTATGTTCCATCCTTTGTTCTTAGGAAACATTTTTTTTATCTGTTCATATTTTTGTAATAGTTTTTCTATCGCGTTTTCTCCTTTCCATGGTGTTGAGCCGTGTGCGGCTTTTCCGAAAGTTTTGATTTTCAGCCATAATACCCCTTTTTCTTTTGTGTTTATCTTTTGTTCTGAAGGCTCTATTGATAATGCTACTTTTGGTTTCCAGCCTTGCGTTGATAAGTATCCTATTCCTTCTACGCCTCCGATTTCTTCGTCTGTTGTTAGCATAATTGCTATGTCTTTTTCTTTTTCTTCGCTTATCACTTGGATTGCTATTGCTGCTCCCCCTTTCATGTCTGCAGAGCCACGGCCGTATATCCTTCCATTTTTTACTTGTGGTTTGAATTGGTGCGGTTCTGCTTCTACCACGTCTAAGTGTCCGGTGAGGAGTAGCTTTGGCTTTTTTGTTTTTTTTACGCTTGCTATTAAGTAAGGTTTGTTGCTGTGTATGCCTTGTATTATGTGTAAATGTTTAGGTAGTTGTTTTGCTACAAAGTCTACGCATCTTTTCAGTTCTTTTGGGTTGTCTTTAGTTGTCTGGATTTTGATAAGATCATTTGTTAGTTCTATCAATTTTTTTTTCATGAGTATTTTAGGACGGTTTTTACTTATATAGTTTACCCAAAAGTCTTAAAAGCCCTTTTTCTAATCAATTATTCTTATGAAAGATTTTGATAGATTATTAGAGAATTCAAATAAGGTTTTTTTGGAGAATTTCAAGCCTGAAGTTTGGTTTGGCAGGTGTATTTTTATCAGCTGGTACTGTGATGTTGGCACTTGTAAGTTCTGCTTCCGTGCTACTCAGAAGGATAGGATAAAGTTTGCTAGTCATGCTCGCAGGAGTGTTCCTTCTATACTTACTGAGGCTTTGTTGGCTAAGAAGCTCGGCTGGGAGTTAGAGTTCTTGACCGGCGGTTATAGGATTCTTCCGTTTCCGGAACTGGTGAAGATTGCAGAGTTAGTTTCGAAGGTTTACGGTGAGAAAGTCTGGCTTAACTTAGGTGCTTTGAAGAAGGAGGAGTTAGAAGCTTTCAGGCCTTATGTCAAGGGTATTGTCAGTTCTATAGAGGCTATCAATCCTGAGTTGCATGATAGGATTTGTCCGAATAAGCCTATAGGCCCTTATGAGGAGATGTTTTCTTACGCTGAGGGTTTTAAGAAGAGCATGACAATTGTTATAGGCTTGGGTGAGAAGAGGGAAGACTTTGAGTTATTAGCTAAGTTTATTGAAAAACATAAGCTTGACCGAATTACTTTTTACGCTTTGAAGCCTGTTAAGGGAAGCCCTTATACTCATGGTCCTGATTCTAAGGATTATGCCTGGTGGATCGCTCAGACTAGGATTAGGTTTCCGAAGCTGCAGATTATTGCCGGGACTACTTATAAGAGGGTTATGTGTGAAGATGATTGCGATACTAAGGATGAGATTCAGTTTATTTTGAGGGCTGGCGCTAATGCTGTTACTAAGTTTCCTGCTACTAAGCAGTTTGGTAGTATAGCTGCTAAGAAGATTGAACAAGATGTTAAGAATGCTGGGAGGAAGTTCATAAGTACTCTTACTAAGATGCCTGATATTGACTGGTGTGCTGAGGTTGATAGTTTAGATATTGATGATGTTCTTAAGGAGAAGTTGAGGCATGTTTTGAAGGATTATTTGAAGAATATGGAGAAAGTTTCAAATGAAGGTGCCTAATATTTTTGTACCTGAAAAAGATTTTGAAGCTGAAATAAAAGGACTATTGGAAGAGAAAATAATAAGCCCTACAGATGCTATTAGGCATGGCGAGCTTGAAGTGATACATGATATTACTTTCGCGAAAGGCATCACACGTTTGAAATGGCAATGCGGAAAGCCATTTACTTTTTATGAAAACATCATAGCAAGGATTAAAGACTATGAGAGTAACGGTAAAAACTCAAAATTGTTTAAAATCGGGCTTGATTCTGTCACTGGTATAGCATATAAGGCGAAGAGCACTAAGTTTAAGTTGATTCTTAGGTCTGATAAGTTGGAAAATATCAAACAAGATTTAGATCAAGAATTCGACCAAGAATTCATACCTGTCACATACAACCTTGAGCAGGGTATAGAGCTTGATCGTGCAAAAGGCAAATATAACAAGTTATTGACAAAGAAAGAGGTAAAAAACCATGAGTTCTGGCTTATAGTAATGAATAATGATAAGGAAAGGCTTGCAGAGTACGTTGATTTATGGTTTGATAAAACCAAAGCAAAAAAAGGAATGGGTGTTTACCTGAGAAAGAATACAAATCAGGATGAGTTGTTCGCACTCTCGCTGGGTGATGATACCTACCTCAACTCTAATGCTAACGGTAACTTCTTCCTTTACAGTACTGTCAATCTCCTTTCGTTTGCTTAATGAAAAGTATATTATGAAAATACCTTAAGTTAAACGTTTTTCTAGAATTATAGAGTTATATAGTGTTATATAACTTATATCGAAAAGGGTTATATAAATCGTCCGACAAGTTAGTTAGTAATTCCGAAAGTTGGAAAGAACTTCCGGAGTTATAAAAAATATTCCGAGGGTTGAAGAAAAAAAGCGCATAAGACCGAACGGCAGCGCTTTTCCCCCAACCCCTCAAATCTTGAAAAAAAAATCAATCATAATCAAACTAGCGAGAGCTATACAAAATGAAAACCGAACTAAAAATCCAGGAAAGCGAAGAAATGCAAGAATTCCTTGCACTGAAAATCCAGAAAGAACTAGAAGCCATACTAATAGATGAACTTCTAAAAAAACTACAAGCGGAAGAATTAGAAAAGACAGTCTTGGAAGAAGAAACACAAAAACGAGTAACAGAAGATGAAGAATCAAAACTAGAATTCTTGGAATATGGTATAGAAGTAGAAACAGCTTACAGCAAAGACAAAGGAGCATACCACATAGAACAGCCATACGAACAGGACCATAGTAACCAAACCGGTTATGAAAATAAGAACAAACAATAGGAGGAAAATAAAATGCAAACTTTAATCGAAAAACTATACGAACAAAAAATTGGTGAAAAAGGACTTTACAGAATGTCCAGCCCATATGACTTAAGCCTGCCTATGGAACTACCAGGCATAGGGATAGAAGGAAGAATAGACTGCCCAGGACCGAAACTACCTACAGAAGGAATACCATTAGAAGTGATGCTAGGGTATCAAGCGCCACAAGGACTGTATGTAATGTACAGCTGTGGTGTCAGTCCAGGATTCGATCCTAGACCTATGGAATCAGTAACAATCGGACCTTGGTTCCCACCTTTAGAAGGAGCAACACTCTTTTACGAAAAGCCTGAACAAGACTACTGTATCGAACTAAGCCATAAAAGAAATGGCATCTATGAAGGAACAATGACTATACACAAAGAAACAAATGATAAATTACACACATTTATGGATGGTGAAGCCCATATAGATATAGGTCTTGATAAATATAAGATTGAAAGAATGGACAATGAAAACATTTTTGGAGGATTCAAACCTATTAAAGATGTAGGGGCATACTTTTAAGCCCCTTTTTTAAAAATTTTGGGAGGAAAAATGGAATTAAACAAAATCGAAAAAGATATATTGAAAGAATGTGATGAGGAAGGTATTAGTGTTAAAGGGTTACAATATCAGAAATTTGGAATTAGCAAAGAAGAGTTGTTTAAGATACTTAAAAGATTACAAGACCTTGGTTTTGTGTATTTAAGTAAAGAAGTGAAAATGTATTTCACAACACTAGAAGGATCTAACGAATTACAAAAAAAATAAATTTAAAGGGAGTTAAAATACAAAATGTTAGATAAATATATACAAAAAGCTGAATCCGTCTTAGAAGACAAATTCGGAATTAAACCCGAAAGAAGTAAATTGATTTATCACACAGATTGGTCTTCTTTTATGAAAGAAATGGGTTTATCTCCTTTAGATGAAAGTGTTTTTTTTCCTAAAGACTTAACAGCCCACGTACAAAAACAAAGCTTGGAAAAAATATTACCATTAGTATTCCATGAACTAGAAGGACACGGCAATTATTGCGAACACACCCTACAAGGAAGAAAGCTCGTTGAGGATGAAAAAATATTCTTCCAATTAGAAGGTGAAGCTAAGCTTAAGTTTGCTTCTGAATGTTCAGCTTATTTCCAGAGGATCAAGCCTTACTTTGAAGGTTTCGCAATCTGGATGGAAGAATTTCTGTTAAAAAATGTTGGAAGAGAAGATATTTGGGTAGAGAGAAAAGAAAAATCAAAACGTATGCCTTTAGACAATCAACACTCTTATTTTGATGCCTATTCTATGCTAAAAGATTTTGAAAATAAAAAAGGAACTTATGAACTCTGGTATGCAATAGGTCTTCCCAAAAAGTTTGACAAAAAAACTATAACCAATATTGCCAAAGAAAAATTGAAAGAAAGATTTGATGATCTAGAATTTTTAATTCTTGAAGGATCTAAAAAGCCTTATAGCGACATAGATTTATGTGCAATCCTCAAAGATGGAGTTAAGATTGATGATTATAAGCATTCTAGATGTATAGACTTTGTTCAATACAACTTGTCTGATTTTGAAAAGAATCTTAATAATTTTGAAGTCTTTGCAACAGAACCTATCTTTACAGGTGAACTCATAATAGGCGATGAAAGCAAATTCAGAAATATGAAAAACGTGATACAAAATAAGATACCTAGTAATGATGTATGTGATAACTTATCAAAAAAAGGTGTTAAGATTTTAGAAAATTCAAAGTTATATTTTGATTATAGCAACTTTGCTGAATCTATTGTCAGCTTAGCTTATGCTCTGAGTTACAAAACCTTTGCAGAAGAGTACTCTAATGGAAGTAAAGTGCTCACGTATAAAGAAATTTTGAATTCAAAAAAGAACCTGCTACTTAATGAAGTTTATGATTATCAAAAATGTGTTGAACATGGAAAAGTCCAGTTTGATAAGAATGTTTTAGCTTATTTCATAAATAAAGTATCAGGAGGAATAAACAATGAAAAAAACTGACTTATTAATAATCTCTAGCCTGCGACAGAACGCTAGGGAGAAACTTACTGAAATGTCTAAGAAGACAAGGATTCCAGTGTCTACAATATTTGACAGGATAAAAACACATGAAGGTAACATTATAAAGAAGCATACAGCTTTGGTTGACTTCGGAAAATTAGGTTATAACACGAGAGCAAACATCATCTTAAAAGTTAACAAGGATGACAGGGAAGATATTAAAGAGTTTCTGATGAAACACAACAGCATTAACTCAGCTTTTAAGATAAACAACGGTTATGACTTTTTGATAGAAGCAGTCTTTGCAAACATCAAGGAAGTAGAAGACTTTACTGATCTGTTAGAAGAAAAGTTTAGCATAAAGTCAAAGCAAGTGTTTTACATAATTGATGACTTGAAGAAGGAAGAGTTTTTAAGCAACCCTACTGTTTTAGCATTTGGTAATTAAAGATGCAGCGTATCAAAGCGTTACTGTCTGATGCAGGAGGAGTTATACTTAAAGAAATATCCAGTTTTATAGACTCAGAACTCCAAAACCTAACAAGCCTTGATTTGAATATAATAAAAGAAAAAAGGCAGAAATATTGGATATTAACCAAAGTTGGAAAGATCACAGATGAAGAAATGTGGCTTGGCTCTAAAAGGAAAGGCTGTGAAAAAGGAATTTTCGGAGAGCTTAACATACCCAAGAAGCATTACAAAACTTTTATTCAAAATCTAAGAAAATCTCAAAAGCCGAATGAAGGAGTGACCAATTTTTTGAAATTTATAAAAGACAGAAAAATACCTTTGTATCTTCCTTCAAATAGTTCTTATGAGCTTGTAGAAAGACCGTATAAGCGGTTCGGATTAAATGATTATTTTGTCAGGGAATTCTTTTCTCATAAAGTAGGTGTTGCTAAGCCCGACAAGAAGTTTTTTGCCACAGCAATTAGCAATATGGGGATAAGCCCTTCAGAGATACTTTTCATAGACGACAAAGAAAGTAATACTACTGCTGCACAAGAGTTAGGTTTACAAACTGTTTTATTCAAATCCCTAAAATGCTTTAATAAAATAATGTCTATGCTAAAGGCACAATAACAACTTTTTGTCTGTTTTTTTCGTAAACCTTTCGAAATTATGTTTTATACTAGGTTGTTTTTTCTTCAAAATAGAAAGTCTTATCCTTCGTTCCGTAAACTTTCCGAGTTTTTTGTCAAAACCGATATTAAAAGCATGCCCTAGTTATAAGATATGAAAAAATTCAAAACATTACTCATAAGTACAGCTATCATGGCAAGCGCTTACTTAGGGGATTGTTATAATGTTAAAGACCGTTTTGTAGAGCCGATAAGATACAGAAACGTAAGGATAGATTCTAAGACTTATCAAAAGCCTTTCCAATTAGAAAAGAAGTATCAGATTAATGAGAAAGGCGAACTAGAAGTCTACTTAGGTGAAGGCGATAAATGGTATAAGGTCAGCAAAGACTTAAGGGTTAATGAAAGGGGTTTATATGAGAAATTAAAAGATGACACTAAAGAAGTAGTTCCTTATTTTAAGAAAAAGATTGATGATTTGATAGAATGGTATAACAGGAGGTAATCAAACATGAGCAGAAGAACATTAACAGATACAAGCCAAGGCTCTTTTCTTACGAGCTTGGAAGATGCCGCTAACGTCTCAACAAGTACTGCCTTAGTGCCTAGGGATTATTACGCGATAGATAAGTCATTAAAAGAGACAGAAAAGTATAGGAAAGAGATTGAGACGCAGCTTACGCACTCAGACTTTTACTTAAAGCTCAGGAAGTCTTTCAAAGAAAAACTTTTAGGCAAGAAAGTAAAAAGCATAGAAGAGCTTTTTGACCTGCAATTATATGCTATGAGAGGTATAAACTACGGCTTAGATGTTATTAACAACGAAGCGAGAGAAAGATTGGGCCTTTTAGAGAAGTACATCGAGAAGATTAATTACGAATACGAGAATAATTTCTTAGGGATAGATGGTAAGAAAGACTCTTTAAGCCCTTTACTGCAAGACTATGTTAAGACTTACAAGAAGTTTAATTCTTTGACCAGAAAAGATGATGCTTATTTCGAAACTGAACGGAAGCTTAGGGAGATGAAAAGAACTCTTAGTGAAGGAAGCCATTCTTATAAGAAGATGCTTGACGTAGTAGACGATCTTGAAAGGGAAAGGAAGATGCTTAACGTTTTGGAAGATTTCTTCCGTTATAGCATACAATTAAGCGAAAGGATGGTTGAGAAGGCTGAAAGGTTTGAGAACCATGTGGCTAATACGAAAGACGCTTACATAATGACCAAGAATATCAACTGTGGATTCTCGGCTGTTCTGAAAGCCGTTGAAAGCGCTAGCAGCACAATATCACAGCTTCAGCAAGTGTTAACTGAAGGATTAGCAGAGATGGGTAATGCAGTAGCAGACCCTAACATGCCTCCTTACCAGAACTTTGAAACTTTTTTGAAGTCAAGGCATGACGCGGTAAGAAAACTGGTTAACAGAAGCGACTCTAACAAAGAACTAGCGATAGAGTTGCAGAAGAAAGGGATTATAAAATAAGTTTTTCCTGCTTGAAGACTCCGATGAGCTCTTCAAAGCTTTTTCCTTTTTTTCTCGCATGGTCCAAGGTTATTACGTAAAGTTTTCCTTTGCCTTTTTTCACCTCATCCAAGTGCACGAAGAACCATTTTAAGAAGTCAAACCTTATCCCTATCCACGGCTCTGCGCCGAACATGCTTGAGAAAGTTTTCAACTGTTGTATCTCATCTTCTGGGAAGTATTGAGCATTGTTCTTGATTGACTTGCATTCTATTACTAAGTACCTTTTATTATTTCCTGCTATTATGTCCGGAGAGGGCAAAGTAGTGGAACCTGAACCTGCTGCCCGCATAGCACCCCATCCTTTATCCTGAAACATATGCACTAATTCTCTTTCTGCATTACTACCTTTACGTTTCCCAGCCATAATTCTTAAGGGAAGTTGTTTTAGAATAAAAAGTTTTTGGCTCAGCTGAAGGCTGCTTCTACTGCTTTTTTATCATCATTTAATATCAAACCTGTACAATATTTTTCTAATCCTTTTCCTATTCTTTTTCGAAAATACCTAGCCACATGGGGTATTGATAATAGTGCGGGCATAGCAATAAAAGAGGGTAGCACCCATGATACCATGTCTTTTAAGAAATTGCCCGCAGGAAAAGAAGAGCACGCATAAGATAAGGGTAATGATAGTGATATGACTGAACCTGCTAATAAGAGAGTTTTAGGGTAAACCATTCTTCTCTGATATTCTAATCTCTTGCAAAACTTTTTTACCTTATCTTCTTTCATCATTGCGAATATGTAGTGTTTTTGAAATCTTTTTCCAAAGCTTGCTAATACGTATTTTCCTCCGAAATCTGCTGGTTTCACCCAATAATCACACATGGGTGTATGTTTTGTTTTAGTGTATCCTGCTTTTTCTGCTAGAAGTTCAACTTTGCAATACACTGTATCGTAGTCCGTCCATGCAGGTTTGAACTCTGATAGTAATAGTTCAAGTTCTTCAGCGTAAGGCTTTTTTTCAGGATTATTTTTATTTATTTTTGGTTCTTCTCCTAACTGGTTTATCTTCTCTTCTAGCCCTTTTTCTGGTAGGAAAGATTTAGGTATCTTCATAAATGTGAAGTACTAATATAGTAGTTTAAAAGGGTTTCTGAAAAAACCAATACTATTATTAAACTGTTAAATAAACAATTCTGAATATGTTTAGCAAAAAGTTGAAATGTTTGGCCGTGGCTTCTAGCTTGTTTTTCCTAATTTCTTGTACTCTGCCTGTTGTTAGAAAACACTGGGGGGGCAGTAATTTCAAGCATTTGAAGACACCTAAGAAGACTTATGTTATATTGGTTTCTGGGGCTTTCCCTGAAGAAGGCAATCTAGATGATATTCTACAGGACAAGGCTTTGGAAGTTTATGAAAGCTTTAAAGATTCAGGCCTTTCAGATGAGGATATATACTTCTTAGCCACTTCCAGAGATGAAAGGATGGAGAAATGTGATGATTTTTTCACGTATCGCAGTTTTAGTAACGTTCGGAAAGAGCTCTCTGATAAGATGACAGAGGAGGATTTATTAGTATTTTTTTATATTGGTCATGGCGGAGGGGGGAATATGGATTATTCTTTACTTAAGAATGTAGACTTGTCTCATGAGCCTCAAGAACCAGACTACTGTTTCAGTATTAAGACCTTAGAAGCTGAGCTTGACATGTTGAAATATTCTCATGCTATCATAGTATTAGACTCTTGTTACAGCGGTTTTGTAGCTAAAACTTTAGGTAAGAAGAACAGGGTTGGCGTTTCTGTTGCTTGTAAAGAACAGATGAGTTGGATATTTTCAGAGTTCAGCACTTATCTCATAAAAGCTTTGACTGGCGAAAAAGAAGCGGATAAGAACGATGATAATAAAGTCTCTTTGGAAGAGGCTGTTTATCACGCTGCCAAAAAGGATCCTTGGTCTAAGAAAAAGTTTGGGATAAGCTGGTTTTTCCCTGAGCCCCAGATGTATTATGAAGAAATAGACCCTTCTAAGGTTTTTTTGAAAGAATAAGAAAAAAATTCATGCTTGCCCAGGTGGCTTATCCTATAATGTTATAAAAGCGCTGGCACAAGTACCAGTTTTCAATAGGCTCGCTCCCTTTTATACTGCAGCCTTTCATCTCATTTAGCGTAAGCTCTAAAGTTCTTTTTTCTTTGCCGTCAAGATGCATAATCCTATGCTCTTTTCCTTTGGCTGCATCTATAACTATGCCCTCGCTTTCAAGTCCTTCAAGACAATGCCCTGTGTAATACTTTATCACTGTCTCGTTGCTTGGTAAGGACTTTACAGATTTCAGCCACGCATCATAAGAAGCCTGTATGTTTTTTTCATTGGTAACATTCGGTGAGAATATATAATATATGTCTCCGCTTTTACTTTGTATCTCAACATCACCATCTGTAGGGCATACACCTTTTTTTTGCATCAGTTCAGTCAGTGGTTCAAGCTCGGTTTTAAGATTGCCCCGAAAATCATACTTCTTGAAGCGGTGTACAATGTCTTTCTCGTCAACGAATGATACTGTCAGGATAGCAGCCCTGCCGAATATTCCTGGATTAAATGAGAAATAAAAATCCTTAGACTGGGATTTGTTCAGCATTTCTGTGAATTCTAAGATATCTTCGTACTGGAAAAGTGTTGTGCCTTTAACGTCATATTGTTTTGCCATTTTAAACCTCCTAATTGGGAAATAGGGTTTTGTTAGTATATTTAAGCCTTTTCTTTCTTACGTTAACATGTTCGAGCATTTTGGGAACGATCAGACCTTATGATAAGAACTAATGTGAACCAAAGGCTAAAGAATAAGAAAAAAATATAAAAAATTTTTTACGCCTTTATCTTAATAAGTTTGTTCACAAGTCGATTGGCTTTAGTGTTTTTCTGCCGTTTCCGCTTGCTCTTTCTTCAGCTTTCTTTATCTTGGTTTCTACCATTTTGCTTAGAGCATCTGCAAAGTCGCTGGAAACGTTCAGTTTTGTGCTGTCTTTTATTTTGCTCCTCACAACTAAGAGTTCTGACATTTTTTTGCACCTCCCGGTTTTGTTTTTAAAACATTCTTTTAACGAATTCATGCTTTTTACGGCTTGTAATCATTAAATTTAGTTTCATTTAAAATCTACTCGTATATAAATCTTTTCTTGAAAAATGCAGGATTTTAGGGTTTTAAGGCTTGTAGTTTATAAATAAGGCCCCCTATGCTGATATCTAATTTTTTTACTAGTTTGAATCCGTTTTCTTTAGCATACTTGTCTATCAAGCTAGAGTCTTGTGTTATTGTTATTAAAAGCCCTTCTGGTTTTAGAACGTATTTGGCTTGGTTGAGTAGTTCTTTTGTTGTTTTTTCAACTTCTTGTACGTTCCTGTGCCTTGCTGGAAATGGAGGATTTGTTATTATCCTATCTACTGATTGTTTTTCGAATTTGGTGTCTAGCCAGTCTACTTCTGATTTGTTTATGCTTATGTTAACCTTGGCCATTTGGGAGTTTATCCTGGCGTTTCTTATGTTGTTCATGCTTTCGTCAAGCCCGTAGACTTTTTTTATTCCCATTAGTGCTGCTTCTATTATTATCACTCCATCTTTGCAGAACGGGTCTACTAAGACGTGCTGTGGTTTTGTTTCTGCTAGTCTTATCATGGCTGCTGCCAGGCACGCGTTTATAGAAGCCGGGTTAAGCCTTACTTTGTATTTCCTTTTTTGCATGTCTTTTTTATGGAGTATTCCTATTATGCAAGTGTTTTGTATTATCTCTACATATACTGTGGTTGTTGGTTTTTCTAAGTTTACTTTGTTTCCTCTTTCAAAGATTATTTCTCCTAGGCTGTATTCTATGTTTTTTGATTTGAAGTCGTGGCTTCCTTCCCTGTAGCATCTTACTGCGAAGTTCTTCTTTATTGGTATCTTGATTTTTTTGGTTTTTTTGTAAATGTCTTCTTCGTTTTTGAACGTGAAGTGTGTGATGTATTGGTAGAGTTTGGTTATCGTTCTTGCTTTTTCTAGTGGCTTAAGCGTTTTAGTTTCTAAGAATAGTCTTCCGTCTGTCAGTTTCTTGGCCTTAGCTTTTGTTAATTCTTTTATCTCTTCAGAGGCTGTTTCTTCTATTCCTGTTATTGTTGCGGCTATTGCTTTCATTTTAGAATTTCTACTAGAATTTGTATTTTAAGAACCTTTCTAATTCTATTATCCTTTCAGGGTTCTCGCTTAATTTCTTCCATAATTGTTCTTCTGTAAGGATTCCTTGTATTACTAGCCCGTAGCTTAATGGTATTAGGCTTCTGAAGCCGGATATTCCTGTTTTTCTTGGCTTTGGCGCGTAATCTGATGCTATTACGTCTATCGTGTCGTCTGCCAGTCCTTCTCTTATTGCTTCTAAGTCTTCAATCTCGCCTAGTGGTGGGTTTACTTTTGTTTCTAAGTCGTTTTTCGTGTAAGTAAAGTAGTGCGGACAAGTCTCACAAGTAATGTTTATCTTGTCTTTTTTTATTGCTTTGATTAGTTTTACGCTTTCTTTTTTGCTTATGTGTTGTATGTGCAGTTTTCCGCCAGTCTTGGATAGGATGTTTGCGTATTTGAGTATGTATTCTGTTTCTGGTTCGCAATGCGCTAGTATTAAGACGTTTGTTTGTAATACCTCTTTCATAAGTCCTAAGTCTTTCAGGCATTTCCCGTCATCGCTAAAGCCTACAACATAATCTTTCAAGTTTTCTATGTCTACCAGTTTTTTTCCTTTCAAACCGCAAGTTATTGCGCTTATTGGAAATGCATATGTTGCTCTTTTCTCGTCCCAGGATTTGAAAACTTTTTCTCTCGTATCGATAACTTGCTTAGTATTTGCCATATAAACTACTACGTCTATGCCTGATTGTTTTGCCAGTGCGGTATGGTAGAGAATATCGTTTCTTAAATGAACGTGCATGTCTATGATAGGGAATGGTTTTTTCATTTTTTAAGGTAAATACACGCAAGTTTTTAAATGTGTCTAAGCTGTATTAGAATCATTTCATCCTTAGTTAGCCAGAGCGTAACTGGGCTCGGTTACTTTTGGTATGATCACAGGGGTTATGACCTGTTTTTTTGACTTGAACAGCAGGATAAATTTTATTATAAAGAAATTATTTTTTGGTATGATGTCAATTTTGCAGTCTTTTATGTCCTTAAGAGCTTCTTTATCCACTTTAAACCCGTTGCAGCTTATGTCTTTAAAGAAGGATGAAGTGTTAAGCAGCTCTATTCCCGATACTTCTTTTTTGTTGTTATAATCGATTATTAAGTCGTCTAATTCTATGCTTGCTTTTGATTTTGACTTCGGGTCGTAGAGGAATAATGAATCGTTCTCGTAATCGTAATCGAACTTGAATTTTCTTATCATCTTATGTTTTCGCTCCTTAGTTTTTTCTCGGCTATTTTCTGCCATCTCCTGTCTATTTTTACAGCAGTTATGATAATTATCTTATCTTTGATAACTAAGACGTACCTGTGGCATCTGCTTTTGCTGTAGCCGAAATAGCAGTCGAATTTTTCCTCGTCTGGGGCGGCAGATTTTTCCTTTATAGCATATTCTAGCCTTTTCGGATTTATAACATTTTCTATGATTTCTTCGTCGCTTATCTGCCTCTGGGCAAGCCTTATCATGGCATGATAGCTTATTATAACATCTTCCCTTTTGAAAGATTTAAGCCTCTTAACAACGTAGTCTTTATAATTCATTATCTGCTATGGAAATGTGTTTTGTTTAAAAAGATTGCTATGAATTCAGTTGTTTGAACTGTCTTCTTAATTGAAAGTTTTTAGGTAGTTTCTTGTTCTGGTTTTTGTTGTGTTTTATTTTTTTATTTGGGTTTTTAGGTTTTGTTGTTCGTGTCATGTTGTTTTTGGTTT